>ERZ507021.151-NODE-151-length-44024-cov-117.555_pt1 | contig 44024 bp, 44 predicted proteins | sample MGYA00512877_ERZ507021 | MGnify/ENA metagenome assembly ERZ507021 | reverse complement strand
CAAGTATATCTTGAGGTGCATTTGTTAGTAAGGTACTGTTCTATGGGGCGCTTACTGATTTTCAAAAGAAATTAATGGCTATTTTTTTAACCAATCTGAAAAGCTACTTTGCCACCCATGAGCTTCAAACCAATCAAGTAAAATTGTCTGCAGGATATTAATAGCTGAAAACAATATTTTCAAAAGAAAAAAGAGAAGGTGACAAAAATTGTGTCACCCTCTCTTTTTTTATTGTTTTTTAAAGTGATAGGTTGGCTCCTCCAGGTTGGGATCATAATCAACAAGTAAATCATATCCTTTAAAGAACCATTCATCTGCTTCCTCGATAAAAAAAAGTGTCCCATCCATTTCCACTTTCTTTACAGGATGTTCTGGCTGTTCAACTGACATTCCAATCGAAAAACCATCATGAACCTCTGTTTTGCCGTAGACTTTTCCAAAAAAACGTATTCCGTAAGTTTCTGGCAGATCAATTTCTGAGTCAAACCACTTTTGTGCTTTTGGCGTTACCGTTAATTTCATCCCAACAACCTACTTTCTCTTTTCTTTCTATTGATTCATCTTATCGTCTAGAATATCCACATCGCCTGTCTCTCCAATAACCAGTAGATTATCATTTTCACGAACATATTCATCTGCTGCAGGAGAAGCGATAACCGTTTGATCTACTCTTCGTATGGCGACTACTGTTAAGTCAAAACGTTGCCTGAAATTTAATTCAGCTAATGTTTTGTTGAAAAATTTAGGATTGGAGACTCGGATTTCTGCTAAAGAATATTTATCTGACAGCTCTAAGTAGTCTAGAATATTCTTTGATACTAAGTTATGTGCAATCCGTATCCCCATGTCTCGCTCAGGGTGTACGACACGATCTGCTCCGATCTTCTCTAGTACACGGGCATGGTACTCATTTTGGGCTTTTGCTAAAATATTCGGTACGCCCATTTCCTTTACCATCAGAGTAACTAAGATGCTGGCTTGGATATCTTCTCCAATAGCGACAATTACATGATCGAAATTTCTTATACCTAATGAACGAAGTGTCATCTCATCCTGTGCATTTGCCACAACAGCATGGGTGGCTATATTCATATATTCATTGACTCGATCTTCATTACTGTCAATAGCCAGTACTTCTTGTCCAGCTTCGATCAGTGTACGGCAGATGCTTCCGCCAAATCGTCCAAGGCCTACAATTGCAAAATTTTGTTTCACCATTTTCCTCCTTTAGTATCTTCTTTTCTCAGTATAACAAAGCCTTTCCAAAAACAAAAGCAAGCATCATTATTGTAAAAAAGCCAAGAAAAATAATAGTTATTTTCTCAGCTTTTGATTATCCTCTTTATCATCGTTTTTATTTCACCAAACCATGTTTAAACGCATAGATAGCTGCTTGAGTTCGGTCTTCTACCTCTAACTTAGCTAATATATTCGACACATGCGTTTTGACTGTTTTCAGTGTGATAAACAATTCATCCGCGATTTCCTGATTACTTTTCCCTTCAGAAATCAGCATCAAAATTTCATTTTCTCGATTCGTTAATTCTTCATGCAATACTGGATCATTTCGCCGACTCATTTTTTCCATCATTTTTGTTGTCACTTCAGGTTCTAGTACTCGCTCGCCGCGTTGCGTAGCCCTTATAGCATCAGCTATTTCATGTGCTGTAGACGTCTTCAACAAATATCCTGCTGCTCCTGCTTCAATTGCAGGATAAACTTTTTCATCATCAATAAAACTTGTGACGATAATGATTTTGGCTTTTGGCCAATCTTTTAAGATTGCTTTTGTTGATTCGATGCCATCCATTTCTTCCATGACTAGATCCATTAAAATGACATCCGGTCGAAGTGCCATCGCCTTTTCATAGCCTTGACGTCCATTTTCAGCTTCTCCAATCACTTCAATGTCTTCTTGGATAGATAAATAAGAAGAGACGCCTAAGCGTACCATTTCATGGTCATCTACTAATAAAACTTTTATCATCTTTATCTATGCCTCCTTCATCAAAGGGACCTTGGTCTCCACGCTCGTACCTTGCCCTTTAAAACTAATGATTTTTACTGTTCCACCAATACCAGCTACTCGTTCTTTGATATTGTTCAATCCATAACTTCCCGTTTTGGTTTCATTCATATTAAATCCTGTCCCGTCGTCAATGATACGTAATAAAAGATTGTTATCTATTTTATGCAAATAGACTTCTAATTCATTAGCCTTAGCATGTCTTAATGTGTTTGATAACAATTCTTGAACGATTCGGAACAAGTGATCCTCAATGGAACTAGTTAATTTTACATCTTCTACCTCCCATTTTAGCGAAATCTGGATTTTATTCTGCAATTCCTTCAATAACTGCTCAATGCCTTGTTTTAAACTTTTTTCTTCTAAATTGACTGGACGCAGATGAAGAAGCAGCGCACGCATCTCAGACTGGGAAGCGTTGATGATCTCTGCCACCATTTTCAACTGCTTACGGAACATTTCTGGTGTCTCACTTTTTTCTGCTTGCTCCGTCAATGCCGACATCATCATCATCGCTGCAAATAATTGCTGTGAAACTGAATCATGAAGCTCACGAGCTAATCGATGCCTTTCTAATTTTAAAATCTCTTCTTTGGTTTGTCCATCTACATATTGAGGACGGCTAGTCATAATCTGTAATTCACTGGATACTTCGATCATTTTTTCTTTTATTTTAGTAATTTCCATATCAATATCTTTGATGTACAGATCATCCGACGCGCTTGGGATCGGCTGATGCAAAAGTTTGGATTCATAATTGCCAGAAGAAAGTGCACGAAGCTTTTCTTCGATTTTCCCGTATTTTGCCTTTTGAATAAGTGATAACAATAGAAATACGATCAATCCTACACCTAATGAAATTGCCATCAAATGGAAGATAAGCGGAACGTATAATAAACGCGCACGCAGCAATTCTCCCCACCAATGACTTTGGTTACTGGCATAAAAATAAGTGAAAAGTGAAAATAGAATAATAAGGAAAGCCGCAATCCCCGAATAAACAGCTAGCATTGCTTTGGATATTCTTCCCATCATATTCGTATCACCTCGACATCTCCAACCAAGGTATTGGTAATGATCTTCAATCTGCGAGGATTTTCATCATAATCACTGCTGCAGATTTTGATCTGTTCGTTTTTTAAGGAAAACTGCTCTTCTTCAAACAAGACATTTCCTACTAATGTCGCATGCTCTAAACGAATAGCCACTCCCAGGGGTACTAAGATCCGTGTTCTGCCTATCCCTTTTCTTACAATCACAATATTATCATCTTTTGGCAAAAGTGTATTACCCAAATCGATGATAGTATCACCAGAAATGATGGCAATGTTGATATCATCCCATTCATAGACGTCGTTTCCAATACGTTGGTTACCAAATAATTGCTGTCTTTTACGCTCATTATTATGTGTTTTTAATTGCTCTGTTTGGACCATCATGATCTGTTTTTTTCGCCAAAAAGCATTTTTTGTCAAATCTATTCCTGAAATCTCTACACCTTTCAGCCCGATAAATAAAACGGCCAATACAACCATCATCCATAAAGCAGGACTGTTGACTAAGCTAAAAAAAATGACCAAGCTCCCTAAGATCAATTGAAAATTTTGAAATTTAGTACGAGGATATTTGCGCATAGCTAGATATATATTGAAAATACCGAATATTACTAAAAGCAAAAGTCCAGTATTGTTTACGATTTGCCAAACAGCAAATAACAGCAGCAGTGCTTCGACTACCACAAAAAAACGCCAAGAACTATTCATCGCTTTTTCTCCCTCCTGACACATTCTCATTTCATCATACCTATTTTTTTGACTGTTGGCTATAGGACTTTAGATGTAAGATCGTTCAGTGAAACCTGCAATACTCAAAGAGAAAAGATCTAGAGTGCGTCATCAGTAAGATGAACTCTCTAGATCTTTCAGTCAGACTACGCTTGTTCTACTTTGACGATTTTAACTAACATATCGCCACCTGGTGTAGCAATGGTTACTTCATCATTTTTACGTTTGCCAATCAATGCTTGCGCGATAGGAGAATCATTGGAAATCTTTCCAGAAAACGGGTCTGCTTCAGCACTTCCGACAATCGTGTACTCTTCTTCATCTCCATCAGGCAACTCGATGAACGTAACTGTTTTACCGATCGATACCTCATCTGCATCTACGCCGTCATTATCGATGATTTGTGCAAAACGGATCATATTTTCAATTGTTGTGATTCTTCCTTCAACAAATGCTTGTTCATCTTTAGCTGATTCGTATTCGGAGTTTTCGGAAAGATCTCCGAAACCGCGAGCGATTTTGATTCGTTCAATGATTTCTCCGCGTTTAACTGTTTTTAGTTCTTCTAATTCTTTTTCTAATTTTTCTTTACCTTCTAGAGTCATTGGATAAACTTTCTCTACCATGTGTAACGTCTCCTTTTTTCGATAAAATACCGCAAAAGGTAATCTTTTGAGGAATATAGTCCAAAAAAGATTACCACGCTTTTCTTAAAATGTAAATGTTTTTCTAAAAATGATCAATGACTAGCCCCTGTTTTTCTAAGAATTATTTACATATTTTTGCACTAGTTCCATATGTTCTTCATACGTTTTAGCGAAATAAACATTTCCAGTGCTCGTATCTGCTACGAAATAATAATAGTCATTTTCTGCTGGTTCTAATACTGCCTTGATTGCCTTTTCGCTTGGATTGTCAAAAGGACCAGGCCCATAGCCGGTATTGGTATACAAATTGTATGGTGAATCTACAGCTGTATCTTCATACGTCACCAATTCTTTATGTTCTCCTAATGCATATAAAACAGAGATATCTGACTGAAGTGGCATATTTGCCTTGATTCGGTTAAAGAAGACTTGTGCAATATTTTTACGATCATTTTCTTTTACGCCTTCTTTTTCAACTAGAGAAGCCAAAGTTAAAACTTCTTGTACAGTCAAATTTTTCTGTTTGATAGCTGAATAATAGTTTTGCATGACCGTATTTGTCTTGTTCACCATCTCAATCACAAGATCCTTAAGCGAAGTACTCGTGTAGTAATCATAAGTAGCTGGGAATAAGTAGCCTTCCAAACGGTATTTTGTGTTCTCAGCTTTAGAGGCACTTTCCAACAATTCTGGGAATTTTTGATACAACTCGTTAAAGAAAGTCTCATCATTTACTAAATCTAAAAATTCTTTCTTGTCTTTACCTGTTACCTTCGCTACCCGCTCAGCAATCTGATCGATGTCGTAGCCTTCTGGAATGGCAATTTTCCCATCTGCAACTTTTGTTGGCTCAGATGTGCCGCCTTCTTGCAACTGCTTGCCAATCTCATCAAGAGTCATATTAGGCGCTAACTGATAATAACCAGCTTGAAAGCCAGTTAAGTTTTTAAATTTTGTATAATAATTGAAAACAATCCCACTTTTAATAATATTGTCTTTCTCCAAAATTTCGCCAATCTGCTTATTAGAAGAGCCGTTTGGGATTTCCACTTGGACTAATTGGTCGTCCGATTTATCTAAAGGCTTCAACCCGCTATCTACATAACGATATACGGTAAACCCGAGAAATCCGCCAATAATCAATAATGTAAGAGCGATCACTAAAATGATCTTCCTCACGATCTTATCTTCTTTTTTACGCAGATTTCTCCGCTTGTCGATTATATCTGCTGTAGCTGCCTTACTGGCTTCTTTTTTGTCTTTGCTTGGGTGTTGTTTGTTTCCTGACAAAACAACTCCTCCTTACTATCATCTTCGTAACTCTGTTTATTATACATGAAATTTCTACTGCCGTGAATTATTTTACCAAATATTATGTCAAAATTGTAAGTGGCAAATGCTCTTTTTGAGGATTACAATGAAAAATAGTTAAAAATGGATAGAAAGGATTTAATATGGCAAAAGGAAAACATCAAAAAAAACAGCAGATCTCTCTTTCTTTTCTCGCAGTTTTGTTGCTGGCTGTCAGCTTCTTTTCAACAGGCATCATTACAGGATGGCAATTAACAAAACAACCTCAACCACAAATTTATAAAACGGAACCCGCACAACTTGCTTCCAATTTAACATCTAATGAGCAGATGCTTGCCAGCAAAATTGATCAATTACTGCAAAAATCAGATTATATCGGTTCGATTTATGTACGCAAAAATAATCGAGTGATATTAGAAAAAGGATATGGGTACGCAAATCTACGCATAAAAGAATCGAATTCTCCTTCTCTTTACTATCAAATCGGTTCGATCCAAAAAGCGATGACTGCTTTACTTATCCTAAAACAAATTCAATCTGGCAAGATAACTTTTGACACAAAGCTATCTGAATTTTATCCTCAGATTCCTGGAAGTCAGCAAATCTCAATCAAAAATATGCTTTACATGCGCTCTGGTCTTCATCGAACCGCTTCTCCAAAAAAACCTATGTCAGATAGTGAGATCATTCAGTTTGCCCTTCATCATTTGAAATTTACTGGTTATGATACGTATCATTATGAACCATTAAATTATACATTGCTTACAGGGGTATTGATCAAACTAATGAATCAGCCTTATGAAACTCTTTTAAAAAAAGAAATCATTCGGCCACTCCATCTAGAACATACAGATTTTTATGAAAATGTAAAAAATTCCCCTCAGCATGCTGTATCTTACCAAATGTCTGCAACTGACGATTATTCAAAAGCATTGGTCGAGCCTGAAACAGACATCCGAAATGAATTAGGCACAGGAAATATAAGTATGTCTGTTTATGACTTGAACAAATTCTTTACCAGTGTTCTGTCTGGCGATATTATACCAAAAGAACTACTTTTCTCATTGTGGCAAAATAATGGTGATAAACATCCTTACAGCGGCGGTGTTTACAGTGGAAATGATTATATCCTTGCTCAGGGAAATATCAATCGATTCCATGCAGTAGCGGCGATGAAAAAAGACACAAAAGATGCAATCGTCATGGAAAGTAATATCCAATCTGATAAAAACATCAAATTGCCGGCCACTGATTTAAGAAATCAGATTTACGAACTGATGGAAGGTGTTAATTTAAAAAGCTAAGTCGAGACAAAAAAACCAGCAGGATGCTGGTTTTTTGTTTCAATCGATTTCTGTCTTTAAATAACGTTCCATTCCGTTCAATATATCAAATTTGGGTTGATAACCTAAAGAACGGATCTTTGAAATATCCGCTAAAGAATCACGAATATCCCCTGAACGCTCCGCTTCATATTTAAGCGCTAGCTCTGTTCCTAAGATTTGATCAATTGAATGAATCAATTCAAGTAGCGTAGTGCTTTTTCCTGTACCGACATTGAATTGCTGTCCTAAAGCTTTTTCTTCCTTAGCAACAAGTAAAAGTGCTTGTATAACATCTTCTATATAAACGAAGTCTCTAGATTGGCTACCATCACCAAATAAAGTAAATTCTGTTTTTTCTCCTGCCAATTGTTTTTTGTATCGGTCCACTAGAATCGAAATAACTCCGCTATATGGAGAGTTAGGATTTTGATTTGGACCATAAACGTTAAAAAATCGGACAGCACTAGTCGGAACATCATATAAATGACAGTAATCCAAAACATATTGTTCTGATGCAAACTTATCGATGGCATATGGTGTTAAAGGACGGATGACCGATTCTTCTTTTTTTGGCAACGTTGGTTCATCGCCATAAACTGCAGCTGATGAACTAAATACCAATCGTTTTAAACCAGATTGATATTTTCGTACCAATTCAAGCAATAAAAGCGCACTGTCAAAATTTACACGATGAGTTTCTAGAGGACGTTCTACAGAATCTGCCACACTAGCTACAGCAGCTAAATGAAAAATATAGGCAAACTGATACTGTTTCATGATTCTTTCCATCAATTGAGGATCTGATACATCCCCCTCAATGAAAGTCACTTGTTTCTCCATATCCAAGTTTTCTTTTTTTCCCATTGATAAATCGTCGACTACTACGATTTTGTTTTCTTTTCCCAAATAATTCGCTAGCGTTGAACCGATAAAACCAGCTCCACCAGTAATCAATATAGTATCCATCAAATTCACTCCAATTATGCATTCTCATACTTAATAAAGTTAGTTTACCATTTTTATATTGTAAAAACTATAAAATTTGTTGAAGTTGGGATAACTAGTTTTCTTTTCTACTTTATATACCTAAAAATAGTTTCAATTAGTTACTCCTTCTTCTTTAGATATAGTTTTTTGGATAGAACCCAGATATCCCCAAAAAATAAATGAACCTATCGTACTAACCAAAATGAGTTCTGTGATAAATAATGCCGAAACTGCTATTGTAAGAATCATTAAAATAGCAAAAAAGTGCTTATCTTTTACTAGATTTGGTTGTGTGAAACAATAACGCAAAGTTTTAAAGCATTGGATAAATAAGAAGGTTAACAATGTCAATAGACCTAATCCTCCTGTAGCAGCCATAACTAAGAAAATAAAATTATGAGCAGTTAAAGTATCTTTTCCCATTAATGTATATGGTAGTTTATCATGTGCGTATTCAATATAGTATCCTGGAGAACCGCCGGATATCGGCTTACTCTTGAATATTTCAATTGCACTTTTCCAAAGTCCAAACCTTAAATTAGAAACATCCCCGCCATCAGTGTCAGGGCGTTTTAAATCAACTTTATTGCTGCTAGTTGTTCCTGATGAATCAGATATATCTTTTTTTATTTCTGTAATATGCGGAACATGTGCCCATGCTTGAGCAGTTATATCTGTTACATAATACATCGCAATTATACTTAGCAATCCTACTACTAATGCAGTTAGCCATCTTTTTAAAGTATTAGTTTTAAGAAAACGACTACTATAACTTGTAAAGAAACTAAAAACAAAAGTTGCTATTAATAAACAAACTAATGTGGTGCGTGAGCCCGATAAAGCAATAAACGAGAATTGAATAAAAATATTAATTGCAAAAAATATTTTAAATAGAAGATTTAAATGCTTGTAAGTGACCAAATAATATATAGCAATAATGATGACAATTAATGATATAACCGCACCAAAATTTGGATCTGTATATACACCAAATAAACGGTTGCCTAACCACCCTAAACGAACTGGGTAATACTTATATTTTATTGGAATTTTTATGCCATATTGAATGACAAACCAGTATAATGATACTAAATTAGCTAAAAACCATACCAATGAAAGTATCCAAGTAAATACTTTGAAAAAAAAGTTACTACTGTAGTCTTTGCCAAACTGATAAATCATAAAGAAAAAGATTAATTGCCACATGATTAACTTGATATTTTCGCTATATCCATATTTTAAATTCATTAAACTGCTTACTAGCATCGCGCCAATAAAAGCAATTAATAGCCAATCATATTTTTTAAGATTTTTTTCTCTAAATGCAATAATTGCATCTATAATGATCAAGACAACTCCCGCTATTCCAGCAGGCCAAAAAAGTAAAGTATCATATCTAGTAGGTAATAGTAAATACGGGCCTATTGCTCGTAACATTAGAATAAAACCAAAATAAATAAAATACCAACCTTTCACATATTTTAAAAATTTTTCATTCAACATTTTTCCTCCATCCACCTATTTCTCATAAACATTTCTTATCCTTTTTAGGATAAACTGGTTCTTTCAATTCTAACAAAAAAATGCTAAACTAACAATGTATATTAATGAATTTCGAGAGGTGAAAGATGAAAAGAGTAATTACTTACGGTACCTTTGATTTGCTTCACTACGGGCATATCAATTTACTGAAACGAGCAAAACAATATGGAGATTATCTTATTGTTGCCCTTTCTACAGATGAATTCAATTGGAATGCGAAACAAAAAAAATGTTATTTTAGTTATGAAAAAAGAAAACAGTTACTTGAAGCTATTCGCTACGTTGATTTAGTTATTCCTGAAGAAAATTGGGAACAAAAAGTAAAAGATATAAAAGAATACCATGCAGATTATTTCGTGATGGGCGATGATTGGGCTGGACAATTTGATGAACTTGAACAACTAACAGATGCACAAGTAATTTATTTACCAAGAACACCTGAGATCTCTACAACTCAAATAAAGAACGAACTTAATTCTTTAAATAGTGATAAATAATATTTTTTAAACAATGAAAGAACAATATATCTGGATAAGACGTAAAAAAATGGCTCTATAATTTCTAGGACTGATAGAATTTTCTGTCGATCCTAGATTTTCTTGTAAAAAAAACAGACATACAAAAATTTCGATAAAATAGAGTCGTCTAAAACATCAATCTGAAAGGAAGATTTTGTATATCCATTTCTCGTTCTATCAAAGAGCACTTCACTATTAAAGATAAAAATATTGAAATTAATTCTTTTCAAAAAACTTTTTATAAGGACAAGAAAGCCATCGTAATCGAAGGTACATTAGTTCGCACTTTTAGACATTGTCTATTTTGTAAAGAAACTGCGAAGCAGCTCGTGAAAAACGGCAAGAAGATTTCAATGATTATCTTAAATCGCAGTGGGAATAAATAAACCTATTTGCGTCTTAGAAAACAACATTACCACTACCAATCATGCGGAAAATATTTTACTGCTCATACGTATCTTGTCGTTCCTTCATGTTTTATTTCGAAACAAGTTCATTACACGATATTAGAAGAGTTGACCGAGCGTCAAGCGTTAAAGACACTTACGAAACGTTGTGATCTTTCAGTAACGACATTTCAACGGACATTATCTGCTCTATCGGCAATGCTGCGACAGATGCTAGACTATTTACCTCATTGTTTACTATTCGACGAGTTTCGCTCTCTTTCAATTTCCCATGGAAAGTTCTCCTTTTCTTGTATGAATAGAGAGACAGGGAAGCTCTTTGACATTTTGTCCAGCCGGAGAAAAAAAGATTTGATTGCTTATTTCATGCGTTTTACAAGAAAAGCTCATATGGGGGTTCGATACATTGTCACAAATATGAATGCCCCTTATTTTTCATTAGTCAAAGAGTCCTTTCCAAACGCCCAAATCATCATTGATTGCTTTCACATTGGACAACACTTGAACAAGTTTTTCGATCGTGTTCGAAAACGTGTGATGAAGCAGTTGAATCAAAAAGACACTTCACAAGCTAAGTACTATCGACAATTGAAACCTTTGTATAAATTACTTCTAAAATCAGATGACGAGTTGGATTACACAACATTCAAGAAATGGCAGAATTTTCAATGGCGCTATTTAACAGAAAGTGAAGTAGTTGATCGTCTACCCTCAATCTCTTATGAACTTAAAATTGCTAAGCAGTTTATCAAAAGCTGCTTAGCAATTATCACAAGAAACAGCTAGCTACTTCGAGAAACGACCAAAGAAGTTCCCTCGAAACTTCACTATCTCAAAAAGCCTTTTTCATATCTGAAAAAGGCTTTTAACTAGCATTTTCGAAAAAGTATTCTAATAACAAAATTAGAGAATCTTCGCACACATATCAAAACATTGAAACGATTTGCTTATGGGTTTCGCAGTTTTACCAATATGCGCTTGTGGATTTTTCTAATCAACAGGTTAATCAGCTATGCATTAAAAGCTAGTAACTCTTACTAACTTTGTTGTTCATAAATGACCTTATCAGCCCGATTTGACAAAGAACTACTTTTTTACAACATTATTTTATTTTCGAGTAATCTTTCTTATTTCATTTCGTATATCTGGAAAAAGAAAATAAACAAACGGAAGATAAATAATGAAAATCATTATTGATTTAATTGCCATATCTAAAAATGAAGAAGAGAATAATTGTGGAAGAAAGTAATAGGCCCAAGTAGTCAAAGTAAGATTGACTATAAAAAATAAGATAACGTTCTTCCCAAAGAAATAGGATATTTTTATTTCTTTTCGTACAAAAAATACTCTAAAGAAAAAGACTAATAATTCTACTACCACGAGTACGATCGTAGCCGCTACAGCGCCATAAGTAGGCACAAAAGCTACATTTCCAATAATACTTACAATCGCACCAATGATCATTGGATAAGCATACTCCTTATCTTTTTCTATAGCAATTGCAAATTGGTTAGCAAAAACTCCACCAATTGGACTAACAACTATAATTAGACAAGAAATAAGCATGTTTATTGTCATCGGTTTGAAATTCTCCCCAAAAAACCATGGAACAAATTCTTTTGTATTGATAAACACCACACTAAAAAGAATTAATGCAATGATAATCGTGTAATCAAAAGATTTTTTTGTGTAAACTAAAATATTTTCTGATTTCCCCTCTGCCTGTGCTTTAGATATTTTAGGCAACATAACAATAGTAATTGATGTTAAGACTGCCAATATAATACGAGCAATTTTTTGAGACTGATCATAATAAGATAATTCCGTTGGATCCACAAAATACCCAACTATCGTTTTGTCTAAAGTTGTGTACACTTGCATAAACAACTGAGGAGTCAAAATAATAAAAGCTGGTTTCCACAACTGTTTAAAAACATTAGAGTTAAAGATTGGTTTACCTACTTTTCCGTGGATACTTAACCAGAAAACTAAACTTCCTAAAAAGTTAGTAATTGAAGTAATGAACACGTAAATCCACAAATCATCTTTAGTTGAAACAAAAATGATTATTAACAATACCGATGATAATTTGATAACTGTATTTCTAATAACCACTTTCGAAAATTCTTCAATTCCTTGAAAAAACCAAGAAATATCTAATGTTAGCCCTACAATAAATATCAATTGAATTAAGTATAAATTTTTATACTTTACATCAAAAAAATAAATATAGGCTATATAGAGAAAGGAAACACTCAAGCCTATTAAAAATTGAATAAAGTAAATATTCCAGAATTGTAAAGATAGTGCTTTTTTATCTTTCCTTGATTTAGCGATATTTCGAATACGAAAAGGATTCATTCCCACAGCAATGACAGTCATTAAAAACTGTGATATTGAGAAAACATACCCATAAATCCCTAAACCAGTTGAACCAATTCTACGACTAAGTATAGGTATAGTAAGTAAGGGTAAAACAATCAAAAAGACTTGATATATCGCATTATAAAATATATCTTTTACTGTTTTTTTCACTTTATATCCCTCTCTATCAACTCAAGAACCTTTTCTGTACTTGCTCCTGTTTCATAATTTCCAATATAATCAAGTAACTCTTGAGAACTTTTCAAAAGCTTTTCTTGTTGGTTTTTAAAAACATCAACAAGGCCATAACTATCTTGTACGCTTATAATTGGTAACTCACTTAACTGTATATAAAAACCTCTTTCTAAGCTATATTCTTTTTCATCATAGTTAAAAAGAATAATTGGTTTTTTTGTTAGCGCAAAATCGAAAAAAATAGATGAATAATCTGTGATTAAAACATCTATCTCTTCAAAAAGCATTTCAAGAGGAATCCCATCATTAATTAAAGTAATTTGATGTTTTTTCATATATTCTATACTTTTAGAATCAGTTGCTAATTTACTATGAACATTAGGATGAAATTTAGTCATAAAATTTAATTCTTGTTGTTGCTTTTTAAAAAATTCACGTAAGTTATCCACACCTAACCATTCTAGTTGCGTAATTCCGTTGTCCTCAATATTATTTCGAAAAGTTGGAGCAAATAAGACATTGATTTGTTTCTTTTTCAAGTCAAACACTTGCTCTTTACTAGAGGCTAATTCATCGTTTCTAGGAGTTCCTACTTCTAATATTTTAGAAGGAACGATATTGAATGCTGAAACATACTTCTTAGAACTATAGCGATTACCAGATAATAAATATGTAATTGACTCACTATCTTTTTTCGCATAGCTTAGGTAACGTTTAGGTAACTTATCTTTTGCATCAAATTCAATTTTTTTTAAAGGCGTTCCGTGCCATGTTTGAAAATAAAGTTGTTTTTTCCTTTTTGCATACTTAATCGTTTTCCGACTATCGTCTATCCAATACTTAGCTGTATATAAATAAAAGGCAGCTAAAAAAGAATCGGAGTCAATTCTTTTAATATAATCTGGTAAATCAGTTATAATCGCTTCTTTTTTGATTAACCAAATAATTCTGTAATTCAATTTTTTTTCATGAATTTTCTCTGAAATAACTCTTGGATTTCCAGAATAGTTACGCCCGCCAAAACTTGAAAATACAATTAAATTTTTTTGAATAGGTAATATTTTAATAAAAACCGGGAAAATATTCCTTGAAAAAAATTTTTTTATATTCTTCATCTCTTACCTCACAGATTCTATCTTAATCAAGAATTTACTTGCTATCTTACTACTTGACATATAGTAAGGCAAGTTTTTATTTATTAATAAAAACTTTACTAATTTTTTTAATTTTGGTGAAAAGTCGGGATCAATTTTCACTTCTTTTTCAAAGCGTTGTAAAATATTTATAGAACGTAAATAATCTTCTTTATTGGTATAGTTATTTTTAATCATTGTCATCATCATCCTTATTGCTTCATAGACATAGCGAGTTCTAACATTAATTGATAATTCCGGATAAAACTTATCTATGAATATTAGTATATCTTCATGGACTTCAAAAGAATCAAAAATTCTAGGATTGAAGCTTCCTCTCAGTATACTTTTAGGGCTTTGGTAATAGTGATATTTAGCAGATGAATTGACAGCAACTTTTTCGGAATGATCGATCAGCAAATAAGTAGTAGCCTTATCTTCCATTAATTTACCCAGTGGGAATCTTATATTATCAAATAAATTTCTATTGAATAATTTATTATTTGCAGAATAGCCAATTTTATTATTTATAAATAAGTTTTTCATTGCTTGTTCTCTATCAAATATTTCCCATTTTCTCTCAGCAATTGTATGTTCTTTTAGTTGTTCTAAACTTGAAATCTTTTTTATTTTTAGCACCGAGATATCTGCTCCATAAGTTTGCGTGCCAAAATATAGTAACTCAAGATAGTCTGGTTCTATCCAATCATCGCTGTCAATAAAGCACACAAAATCTCCTGTTGCAGAATCAAGACCAGAATTCCTAGCCGCACTTAAACCACCATTCACTTGATGTATCACTTTTAATCGCATATCTTTCTTTTTATATTCTTCTGCAATTTCCCCACTTCGATCCGGGGAACCATCATTGACTACTATTATTTCAATATTTGAATGTGTCTGGTTGGAAATAGATTCTAAGCAGTTTTCTAAATAGTCTTCTACGTTATATGCGGGTACTATAACACTAATTTTATGCACTCTCTTCACTTCCTAAAAATCATCTTTTTTATTTTTACAAATGTATCATTACCAGTAACAATTTTAGTCTTCCGAAGTTAATAAACATAAAAAATAACATATCGAAAAAAACTTTATTTTTTTAGAACTTTTTTATATAAAATAAAATAAGTTTTAGGATTAATTAAGTATAAAAATAAAGCTAATTTTTTAGCAATTGATATCTCATTGTTACTTCTTATTTTTGAATATATACTTTTTATTTCTCTTTTAGACTGATTATAATATTTTTGCTTTTCTTTCTGATTTTGATTCTTGCCAGTAATTTTAAACCCTGTTGAAAGGTATCCGTCTACTAATCGAGCATTGGCCAAATTAATAAGTCGAGGATAATCTTTCTTTACTTCATCAACTAATATTTTTCTTTGCAAAATATTATCATACTGTTTTGAATTAAAAGACTGATAAACGATGCTATCATTATTTTGATAATAAAAAATACCTGAAAATGGCAAAATATCAATTTTACTAGCCGCTCTAAAAGCTTCATACATAGGAACCATATCCTCATATAATTTATTTTCTGGAAAAACTATATGATTGAATAATTCCCTTTTAAAAAATTTATTCCATACGTAAAAATCCACTGCCTTACTTCTAAACATTTGCTCAATTGCTTCTTCACTTGAACAACCAATCTTCTTTTCGGGAACAAATAAATTTGCATTTTCTATATTTTTTCCTTTACTTAATCCAAAAGCAATGATATCGGGGTAATTCCTATGGTAGTCTTTCAAAACATTATTAAAACAATCAGGTAAAAAATAATCGTCACTATCTAAAAATCCTACCAAATTTCCAGTTGCTTCTTTTATCCCACAATTCCTAGCAACTGATGGACCAGCGTTTTCCAAGTGATAACATGCTACTTTACTCTCTAGATTAGCAATTTCGTCACCAATGTCACTACTACCATCTGTAGATCCATCATCAATTAACAAGATTTCAATATTGGGATAACCTTGCGTTAAGACGCTGTCTACAGCTCTTTTTAAAGTATTTTTTGCATTGTAAAAAGGTATGATTATAGAAAGTTTAGTTTGTTTTTCTAAGTTTTGATTCATATACTTTTCCCCTAATTTTATTCGGTAATAAACTAATTACAAGATGTCCGCAAATAACTATCAGAAAATCTTTTAGTGATCCTAGACCATCTTTCCATACGCGATATCGGCCTTTAATTCCTGGTAAAAGATATTTACTTCCTCCACGTCTAGCATACATGTCAGCACCTGCTCTAGCATGGACTAGAATCTCTTGGATATTATACCCTTTATATCCCGCCTTCAACAGTCTTACCCACAAATAATAATCTTCAAATCCAATTAATGGGCGATAGTTTCCCACTTCTAAAATAGCATTTTTATCAAACATGACTGTCATATGATTAAAGGGATTTCTTCTTTTCGAAAACACACGGATTTCATCATTATATTCAGGTACAATCCTTCTTCCGATAACATTGCTAAGCGTGCCAGTAAATTCCTCAATATTACTCCCAACAATCGCTATTTCTGGATCTTTTTGGAAGATCTCTAATTGTTTTTCTAATCGTTGGGGTTCCATGATATCATCTGTATCCATTCTGGCTACTAAGCGATTTTTCGTATGTTCTAATCCAATTGCTAAAGCAATCCCCAATCCTTGATTTTTTTCTAATTTTACAACTGTAAACAAGTGAGGATCTTTTTGTTGGAAATAAGTGACAACTACTTGAAGTTTTTCATTTATAGGGCCGTCATAAACTAATACAATTTCTTTTGGCATTACTGTTTGCTCAAAAATACTAGTTAATGCTTCCTTTAAATACTCTGGTTTTTCTTTATCATATAAAGAAAGCAGCATACTTATATTTTTATTTTCCAATGTTCTCTCCTACTTCTTTGCTCAAAATTTTTCCCATCTAGCGATAAATTTTCTCTTGTGAAAAGTCGATTTCTGCTAACGAACGGATATTTTCATCTTCATCTAGTCCTTGTGAGGACATCTTATCAAATAAGATTTTGATTGTTTGAAGTAAAATCTTCAAATCTAATAGTAAGGAATACTTTTTGATATACAACAAATCAAAACGTAGTTTACTATTATAATCTGATACATATTTTCCGTATACTTGTGCATATCCGGTAATCCCTGCACGTACATTGTGTCTTAAATAATAATAAGGATTTTCTTCATTGAACTGATCAACGAAAAATGGTCTTTCTGGACGTGGTCCGACGATCGACATATCGCCTTTCAATACATTAAAGATTTGAGGTAATTCGTCAAAACGTACGGCACGGATAAATTTGCCTACTGGTGTCACACGTGCATCATTGCTCTTTGCCAAGACCGGTCCTGATTTTGCTTCAGCTGTTACACTCATGGAACGAAATTTATAGATTGAAAATTCCTTTTGATTTTTCGTAATACGTACTTGTTTATAAATAATTGGTCCAGGTGAAGTTGTTTTTACCAAAATCGCTGTGATTAGCATAAAAGGTGAAGCAAGAATCAGTAAAATAAGCGAAACGATGATATCAAAAAGACGTTTGAATAATTCATATTCCGGCTGAATTTTGAAACCGGAAGCTTCAATGATACTTTCATCTTCGAAATTCATGATGTTCGGATTGATCATCGTTAAATTTTCAAAAGTTGTATTTAAAAATAGCTTCTTCTCTTTTTTAGTTACTAATTGATAAATATTGATTTTTTCGTCTTCTGGGATTTTAGAAGCCAAGTAGACAATATCGATATCATCAATCAATTTTTTTGTGTTTTCGTAATACTTGTCGATCACTACTGCTTCAACTTTATGTTTGTTGTTTTTCTTAGATTGAAAGTTTTGGATAGCTGGTGCGACATCTTTCTCCAAACCTACGATAAGGACTTTCTTATCACGACTGACTCTTAAGTATAGTTTATAAACAACTATCCGATAAACGCTAAGTAATATCGTGCCAAGTATAAACGAGAGCACGATGACGCCACGCGGAAATGCAAACCAACGTCCAGCAAAAGTAACTACCATGATCCCCAATGCTATCAGCACCTGTCCAATAACAGTAATGAAGACGATATCACTGATCACTCGGCTATAGAATACATAAGCTCCTAACAAAATATTCAACGCAATAAAGATAATGGAAATAAAAACTGCTGAATGCTGAAAGGTCTCTAAGTTTCTTGCTGGGACTTCTCCTTGGAACTTCAGCAAAAAGCTAAGATAGATCGACACATTCAATACAAGTACATCCATGATGATAATGAATATCCTACGTGCCGCATTCCACTCCCCATTTTTATTCATATATACACTCCTAACCATAAAATAATGCCTCTATCATCTTACCATAGCAAAGTTTAAAAACCTAGTGAATAACCAAATTGTAAAATAAATTAAAAGAAACTAGAAAAGGTGACTATTGTATGTTTATATGTATATTTCTGCCTAACAGAGAGTTGGACAAAAATCGTATCACATTCTTCCTACTGAATGGGTGTTCTTCCTATCATCTCTTCGGTCACAAGTTACAATTTTCATATACTAAAAAAACTGTATTTTCATCAATAAAAATGAAAATACAGTTCTTTTAATCAATCAGGTCTCAATGAAAAATCGCCGATTCCTTCTTTAGTTAGATTATCGTTATAAAATGGGTCATGAGCAATATAAGAAGGCCACTTATCTTGCATTTTTTTTATTTCCCCGGCAAAACGTCTTTGTTTTTCTGGTGTATCTTCATAACCTCTTGATTTAGATTCGAAATGATACAATTCTGCTTGATGTGCATAGACATTGTAACGACCCAGTTCATAAACTTTCAAACACAAGTCAACATCATTGAATGCTACTTCTAATGTTTCATCAAATCCATTGACAGCATTGAAGTCAGCTGCCTTGACCATCATACAAGCTGCAGTGACTGCTAAGTAATTGACGTCAATGACCAATCGGCCGAAATAACCACAATGTGTTCGATCATAGTTATTCAATGCATGTCCTGCAACACCACCGATTCCTAATAATACTCCTGCATGCTGCGTTGTATCATCTGGATAAAACAGTTTTGCTCCTACACAGCCGATTCGATCAAACTGTGCATAAGAAACCATCGCTGTCATCCAGTCAGGTTCAATCACTTCTGTATCGTTATTCAAGAATAAAAAGTATTTGCCGTTTGCTTTTTCTGCTGCCAGATTGTTGATACGTGAATAATTGAATGGAATGTCAATTAATTCAACGATAAATCGGTCTTTCAGCTGATGCTTGTATTCTGCAAATAATTCCTGCATTTTAGGATCTGTACTTCCATTATCTGCAATAATGATTTCATAATTTGGATAAGACGTTTTTTCGATAATCGAATCCACACAAGTTTTTAGATCTTCATAGCCATTCTTCGTTGGAATGATCACGCTGACCAAATCCTCTTGCAAGACGTCATAAGCAATCTCATAAAATCCAGAAATTCTGCCAGGACGTACGCTTCCTTTGATATTCCTTCTAGACAGGGCATCTGTCAATGCTTTCACTCCAGAATCATAGATATAACTTTTGGCTTCACCATTACTTGCGGTTGATCCTGGGATCGTCCGCCAATGATACAAGACTCGGTCAATATGGTAAATATGATCTGCAGGGATTTGTTCTGTCACACGAAGGACCAAATCATAATCTTGAGAGCCTTCGTAGCCTTTACGGAAACCGCCAAGCTTTTTCACAATACTTGTTCGATATACGCCTAAGTGAGAGATATAATTATTTCCCATCAATGTATCGGGAGACCAGTCTGCTTTGAAGTGCGGATCAAAGCGATTGCCATCTGCATCGATTTTATCTTCGTCACTGTAGATCAAATCCAGTTCTGGATGTATGTTTAGCACTTTTGCCACTTCATATAATGCAAATGGCGGTAATTCATCATCATTATCTAAGAGCGCTATAAATTCTCCTTCTGCCATTTCCAACGCAGAATTAGTTGCCAGACTGATATGTCCATTTTCTTGTCGGAAAACAACTTTGATTCTATCATCCTTTGCTTGATAGGATTCCAGACACTTTCGGATAGCTGGATCAGTAGAAGCATCATCACTGATACATAGTTCCCAGTGATCATACGTTTGATCCAATACCGAATCAATGCATTTTTCGAGCCATTTGATTTCAACGTTATAGACAGGCATAAGTATGGAAATCAATGGACGGTATGCAAACCCTTGTGCTTCTTTCCTTTGCTCTTTCAGATCAGGTTTCTCGTGACGACTGATCCACTCTGCATAGTCGATCGATCCTGGTTTCAATTCCAGTTTGACCCGGCGGATTGTTTTTTTTACGCCATGAGTCCTTGCATAATTTATCCCTTTTTTCAGTAATCTTTTTTTTCTTTCCCATGAAGATTCAATGCCGTCATCATAAGGGTATTTACCATTTAGTTTCACAGCTATGCCATTTTGATGTTTTGCCGTTTGAAAATCTAAGATCGCTTTTCCTCTCATTTTCCCGGATAAACGTATCTTAAAACCGCTTTGGGTCTTAACATCAAGATTATATAAATGATTGATATCCAATCTTACGACATGTGTTGCTTCAGCAATCACATTTTCTTTTTCTACCTTTATCGTAGGGATTTCTTTGGTCACTTCATCAATTGCCCAGCCCACAATAAGCAAATCGCCAGTGGCCCGTTCACGAGTGATTTGATCGATAAATACGGCAATTTCTTTTTTTTGCACGATTCGTTTACTCCTTATCTTTATAAGTTAATCATTATTTACATTTCAATGATCCATGATTGACCATTTTGAGCTACTGCTTCCACTAAGAATGAACGTTCTTGCTCGCAAAGGATTCGTAATTCAAATCCCGCTTCTGTTCCTTTTGCGAGCTGTTCTGCTTGATTGACTTCATCTCGTGAAACAGGAATTGCTTCGAAAAATGGCGATTGGTCAGCTGATAACTTATAGGACAATGGCTGGCGATCCGAATTAGCGATTCCCCATCCGATGATTTTTAATATTTTTGTTTCTGCATCCCATATTTTCTCATCAATACATATAGAAAGCTCTTTTTCTTGTATTTTTTTCGATGTTTTTTTCTTACGTCGTCCTAGTCTATGTTTGATCGTCCATTCATCACTTTCCAACAATGTGCAATAGCGATTTGTGGTTGTTTTTAACGTATGGTCTAGTCTTGTATTTTCCTCAAGAAGATGCTGATTTTCTCTTTCTAATTCATCATTTTTCTCAGAAAGCTGCTTTGTGACTTCAGCCATAGGACGAATTGTTTCCAGCAATTCTTTCATTGTTGGTGTCAATTCCCCGATAAAGCGATAGTGACAATGGATAGTCACTTCTTTCCCAGAAATATCCGTTAGAGCGAACTCTGGTATTTCTTTCCCATCAAACAAATAACAATCATTTACTGTTTTGACTACAGCATTTGAATCGATAAATATGAGTTTTTCTCCAGCAGCTTCTGCACTGAATTCGATAAAGCTAGGTTGCTGTGCGAAGCGAAACACCATTCTTTCTGTTGCTTCTGACACGGGGAAACTTAGTGTCTCATTTTCCCCTGTGAAATTATTGAATGGTATTTGTTGGATTGTTTCATCTTGTTTCGTTTGCTGGGTTACTTCTAGTACTTTTACATAATTAGAGTTTTGTGGCTGTGCAATGGAAGTTTGTACTACTGGATGTTTCATCAATGAGAAAAAGTATTGGTAGACTTCACCAAATGGTCGCATTTTGAAATCATAGCGTACAGCTTCCGGCAACTCTTCATAAGTTGATTTTAATTCTGTATCTCCTACAGCCAAGTACAAGTAATCTTCAATATTAATGAATAATCCGGCTTTTTCAAAAACTTTTTGGAAACCATCATGAGTATAAAAAGAATTATGGGTTTCATCTAGGAGACCATAAGAAGCCCAAGGCAATTGATTATTGAACAAATCGATCATGACAGAATTATGTGCTAAGTTAGGGAATGTAATCAGGATCTCTCCTTCTTCATTCAAAAATTCTCTGACTTTCTTCAATGTTTTTCCAGGATCTACTAAATGTTCTAAAACATCCGCAAACAAGACGTAATCAAATGTCTGTCCAGCATAATAGTTTGCCCATTCAAAACTTTCGATATCTCCATAAAATCCATCTTGGGCAAATTCGCTGACAAAATCGAATAATTCCTTATCTAGCTCAACAATGCTCACTTCACATTGTTTTGCTCCGATCAAATGTTTCGTTAATCGACCGTTTCCGGGACCAAACTCTAAAACTTTACTTCCTGGTTTGATCTGTGCGGCAATTTTTCCCACACTGCTTTGTTCATCTAGGTCCATTTCAAAATCATATTTCATTGCTATGAGTCCCTTCTTCCCATTTATGGTCTAAGACCACGATGCCTTCTCCGATATAAGAACCGCTGACAAACAAGTTCATGTATTTTGTCTTGTATACCAAAGGAACCGTTGCATTTTCTTCAAAGACCGCAACGTCAAAATAATATTCACCAGCTAACAAACCTAACTTTTCATACTCCAGATAAAAGATATTCTCACCTTTTTTCCAAGGGATCTTGATACCATCTAGTAGAGTATTGAGTCCGCACACATAAAAATTGTCGACTGTACGCAGAGCAATTCCTAAAACTGGATTTTTGATTGTATCGTCTTTTACTTCATAGGTTACTTTAACGTATAGTTTTTCTCCTTGTTCCAGCATATCCACTGGATTTTTATTTTTATCCAACAATTCGGCTTTCGTCACGTCTACGATATCTGGAGCTGCGAAGCGTTCTACTTGGTTTTTATTTCGATCTACTGTTTTAACTGATTTTTTCTTCAAAAAGTTTTCGTAATTCGTCGTTACTTCCATCGTATCACCATATTCGACAACTTCTCCATTTTTCAACCAATAGGAACGATCACAAAAACGGCGAATCGAACTAATATCATGAGAAACGAATAAAATCGTTTTTCCCGAGTTCTTAATTTCTGTAAATTTTTCCATACATTTCAGTTGGAATTCAAGATCTCCTACTGCCAATGCTTCATCCACAATCAAAATATCAGGATTCACATTGATCGCTACAGCAAAAGCTAGACGAACGAACATCCCACTTGAATAGGTTTTTACAGGTTGATAAATATGGTCGCCAATATCAGCAAATTCAATGATATCATCGACCATTTCATCGACTTCTTCTCTTGAAAATCCTAGAACCATTCCATTTAAATAGATATTTTCATAGCCAGAATACTCAGGATTGAATCCTGATCCTAGTTCTAGCAAAGCTGAGATTTTTCCTTCGATTTCCATCGTGCCGGATGTTGGTGTCAGTACTCCCGTAATGATTTTCAACATTGTAGATTTTCCCGATCCGTTTTCTCCCACGAAACCGATCATCTCACCTTTTTTTATTTCTACATTCACGTTTTTCAACGCATAAAATACATCATGATAGGATTTCTTAAAAGGATTGAGGGCTTCACGAAATCGATCCGAAGGTTTTGCGTACATATTATAAGATTTTGTGATATCTTTTAGTCTAATTGCATATTCTGTCATAGCTATTCTCCTTACAGCACATCTGAAAAATGTGGTTTCAATCTACGGAACACTGCAGAGCCGATTACGAACATTACTAACGTGAAAACCCAGAAATACAAAGTATATGTTCCATGCTCCCAGAACCAAGCTTCACTTAAAAATGACTCACGATAACCTTGAACAACATAGTACAGCGGATTTAATTTCAATATGCTTACAAGACCTGAATCAAACTGATTAGGGCTCCATAATATCGGTAATGTCCACATGATCAACTGCAGCACGATCGTAATTAATTGCATGATATCAGGTAAAAATGGTTGGATCGATGCCGTCAGCCAAGTCAATCCTGTCAAGAAAGCACACATGCAAAATAAATAATAAATCAGCTGTAAAGACATTGCTGAAGGATATATACCATTTATAAGCGCGACAGCTATGCCAATCAGAATGAAGAATAAATGGGTGTACAGATTGGATAGGATTTTCGTCGTGGGCAAGATACGAATATTGAATACGACTTTCTTTACTAAATAAGTATATTCCCGAAAAACAACCGTAGTTGATGCAAATGCATCTGAGAAGAAGAACCAGGGAATCATCCCGGTAACTAAATATACGATAAATGGGTATTTTGCATCGATCATTTGTGCTTTCAGTCCAACACCAAATACCAGCCAATAAATCAATACAGTAAATAGCGGATTGATAAACGCCCATAAGATTCCTAAAAACGATCCTGCATATCTTGATTTGAAGTCATTGATCGAAAACTGTAGCAGTAATTTTCTATTCTGATAAATGTCTTTCATAAATAAATACAAATCTTTAAACATTTGTGTTCCTCCAAGCGATTTCAGTGAATTACAGTCAAGTGCCATTTTACCATATTTTTGGTACCGAGCTGCGTTCTTATTTCTTTCTTAATTTTCTATGATACAAGATTTTCTCTAACGTTTCTATTTTACAGAAGATGCTAGACAATTGCAATAAACCAAAAAAGGGGTTCTATAATATTTTGTGTTGGTGGAAAATCGAAGGCGATTTTCTACTAACACTTTTTCTTCGTTTAAACTCAAAAAGAGACTCACTTTTGGTAAAATTTAGTCGACCAAAACGTCATCCTACCAAAGGAGTCTCTCAATGGATAATCATACTAGAAAATTACTCGGATTAACAGATAAACATTTATTTTTTGATGAAGAATGGCTGATTGAAAAAGAATATAAAGGCGTTCAAGCGCAGTTTATTAAAGGGAGATTGGATGACTAACCTTCCCATTGTGAACACTGTGGATCGATTCGTATTATCCGCAACGGTTCCTATACGACACGTACTCAGATGTTGAAAGTCAAAGAAAAGTTGACTATTTTAGAATTAAAACGTACCCGTTTTCTATGCTATGATTGTGGGCAGACCTTTTCTGCGAAAACGGACTTAGTTGATGAACATCATCAACTAACAAAGGAACTGAAGCAGGCGATTCTCATGGAACTGTACGAAAATCAATCACGTAAACTAATCGCTAAGAAGTACTTCGTCTCGGATGGGACGGTGACACGGATCTTGCGTGAAGCAACGAAGCATTACCAGCCACGTATGAACTTCCTTCCGACGGTGTTGTGTATGGATGAGTTCAAATCAATGAAGTCTGTTTCTGGTTCCATGAGTTTTATTTGTGTTGATGGGACAACCCATCAGCTATTTACGATCCTTGAAGATCGCAGACTTTACAAACTAACTCAATACTTCCTGCGCTTTCCTAGAAAAGCCCGTTTAAAGGTCAAGTACCTAGTGATGGACATGAATGCCAGCTATTGTCAGTTGCTTAAAACAGTCTTTCCAAATGCGGAGATCGTAACTGACCGCTTTCATATTGTCCAACACATCAATCGCAGCTTCAATCAATTACGTGTCCAGATCATGAATCGTTTTCGAACCTCACACTCTGAAAATCAGAAGAAGTACCGTCGGCTCAGGCGATATTGGAAACTCTTACTCAAAGATTCCACGACATGGGAGCCACTCAAACGGCATTATCATCGACTGTTTAAACGACCAATTAGTCAAACAGAAATCGTTGATGAGCTGTTAAGCTACAACGAAGAATTGCGAACTGCGTATCATTTTTGTCAATTATTACGCTATTATTTCGTTAAACGAGGTACGGAAGGCTTTCAAGAAACCCTTAAAACAATTTCATCTACGTTACCTCAGTCGTTTAAAAAGAAATTCACGATCTTCCATCGCTACCAATCGGGTATTTCAAATGCCTTTAAGGTGTCCCACTCAAACGGCGTCACTGAGGGGCTGAATAACAAGATCAAGCTGATTAAACGAATTGCGTTTGGTTATCGCAACTTTTATAACTTTCGGGCACGGATCTATTTACAACAAGGTCTGATCTTTGAAAACTAAAAAAATATGCGGCGCACAGAACGCGCCGCATATCGGACTAAGTTTTATTCAAATTTGTCTTCACCAACACGATTTGACGAAGAGCCAAAAAAGGCTGCGACGGTTGTCACAGCCTCTCTCGTATTTTGTGCCTATCAATGATAGCGTTGGATCCTGGAAGAATGAGCGCTATCTGGTTGTTCCCCATAAGATGTATCATCATAAGTCATATCGTCATATGCCTCTTCCATAACATAGAATTCCTCCGCAACTTCTGGTTCATCATATCGATGAACGGCCATAGCCAACAGGATATAAATAATCGGAACCCATGGGTATGAAGTCAATGTATCCTCCATAAATGACTGCATCATCACCGCAAAAAAGGCCCAGATAAAAGTCATCTGCCCGTTGGATAAATCTGCTTTCAACGTTAAGCGACCAATAAAAAGGATAAGCAGCAAAGTAGCAATCCCAAATCCTATCAATCCATAGATATTCAAAATAGAATTATAACTATTGTGGTTTCCTAAAAATTGGTTTCCTCGTTGGAAGATAAATGTTTTCATTCCTAGTAAAACTTGTTCAGATTTTTCTCCTAGCGTCTGATAGAATTTATGCCAAATATCTTCTCGACCGGTAAACAAATTGACTTTTTCAGAGACAGCCGCCAGATAAGAAATCGGCAAAGCTAAAAGAATCGTAACCGTGTAAGCAATAAATGGCGCACGAATGACACGCATCAACGATTTAGGTAAAAGATCCAATATCGCAAAAACAATCAACGCGACTAATGCACCTCTAGATTGGCAGACCCAAATCCCGAGAAAAGCTGCAACAACTGCTACTGCACCGATGATTCGTACATACCATCGTTCAAAAGAACTGGCAAATCCACTGATCAATAAAGCAAGAGTCATCAAAGAACTTCCGATTGTATTCGTATTGATCCAAATATCAGAAAGCGAATTGCCTGGAGCCCAGATGCTTTGTCCTTCTGGTACTTGGATCTCTGTAAATACACGATATAACGTGATTCCGAGGAAGACCGTAAAGACAATCAGATAAATACCGCGATCCCATTTTGTCCACTCGATCCATTTAATTACTAAACAAAATAAAATAATCAAAGGAAACAGTAAATCTCCAAATAAAGACTCATTTCTTAATTCCCGAAAGTAAGAAAAGAAAATGAAAAGGGCAAGCGCAACACCTAGATAAAGAAAATCGACGCCTTTTGCTTTATAAACATTTAAAATGAGCAAAATAGCCACACTAAAAGCGATAAGTAATGAACTATTGTTATATATAAACAAAGTTGCTGGAAAACCTAACCCTGCTGTCCAAACAAAAAAGACTAGCGTCAGCAACAAAAGCAAGAAACCGACACTCATTTTGTTGACAAATTTTTGTACGATTGCTTGAATTATCTCCACTCTCCTTTCTACTAATATTTCAGGATTATTCTCAGCTAGCCTATTACTGTACGACTAGCTGATTTTCCTGAGTTTGTGTTTGTGGTACATCTGGATAATCCGGATATTCTACTTTAAAAATCATATAACCGTCTTTATCCGGTCCATATAGCTGCGTGAACTGCGCTTCATATAATTGGTTGTAATCAGTTAATGGTCGTTTACTGATCACATAGTCGATCCCTAATTTTTCTGCGTCTTCAAAATTCAACGTGACCGAAAACATATCTGGACGATCTAAAATGAACTTTGTATCTTCCTTAGCGATAAAAGCTCTTGTATGAGCATACCGATTATAATACTTCTCGTATTCTTCTTTCGGATCGATTTCCTTCCATGCAGCTATATCTGGATAAAAGCGTACTGTATTGAAGGATTTCACTCCCAATGTTGGGGTGAAGTTATATAATTCATCTTCAGACAACCAAACTTTACCAGGATCTTGTTGATCGATTTTTTGGATTTCTTTTGCCAGTGTTTTTTCAAAAATCGCTCCTGTACCTTCTACGACTGGATTGACGAAAAAGCCAGATACGATAACTAAGGCGGCAAAAGCGAGGTAAAACAAGCGTCTCCAGCCAAATAATGCAAATGCTAAAATCACTGTTCCCAACACAGCAACTGCGATGGTTTCAAAATCCGAAAAATAATTATCTATTTTCGAATGCGTAATCGCATAGAAATAAGACCATGCATTTACTGCCAACAAAATGAATTTATACCAAATAGGAATAACATCTTCTCTCCAAATATAAGCGATAAACCAGATCGATAATAAACAAGCCGCAAAACTAAAAGTAAGGATGGCTCTTAATGGAGGAACATAAGACAGCAGAGTGATTTCTGCTAGCCATTTTGGCAACCCAACGGTAATCCAAAAGATAGAAAACAGACAAAAAATCATCAAAATACGTCCCAGTAACTTTTGTTCGCTATCTTTTTTGCCAAATAACACAAATGGACTTGCTAGGAATACAGTTGGAAAAAAGTGATAGAACAGGGCCACTTCAGAGTTATTCGAATAGTTGATATCTTCAAAAGGAATTTTCCAATTTGTAAGGAAAGAAAAAAATTCGCCAATCGTCCACTTTCCTCCAGTACTTACCCGTTTTCCTGGATATAAGGTATTCAAAGAAGCTAACAATGCGTCTTTTGACGTTAGCCAGAAATGAACCATGACTCCGCCAATAAATAAAACTGCCCCTCCAATCAACACTACATCCAACAGATCCCATGAAACTTTCTTGCTATAGTAAATAAGCAGGCCAACAAAATAAAAAATCAGCAAGTACGCCAGCATCACTTGATGGGCTGGGTAAATCACTAAAATAAACCCAATACCGAAAATAACCACCAAAAGCATCATCAACGTTCGTAGCCATTTTTTATCATGATTGTAGAAATAATGATAAAAAGCAGTCATCAGTCCCAAAGTAAAGAAAATCAAATCGCCCACATGTTGCATGAACCACCACTGGACTGCTGGAGAAAATGTCAGCGCAAATGCACCGATTAGCGATAGAGCTTTTTTTCTCTTCGTTAATATCATCAGTACTTCGAATCCAAGCAAGACCATGACGACTAATTTCATCGCCCAATAAAAGGAAAGTCCTCGATCTCTTCCGAGGAAAAAGAATCCCCAGTTGAATGGTTTTCCGATAACCGTAATATCCTTTGCAGGAGAATTATACGCAATGATCATGTTTTGTCCGTTTAATGAATAATCCTCGTTCACCAACGGAAAGTCCTCTTCAGCTTGTGAGAGGTAAAAAGGTGTCTGCACCAGCCATTCGTCTGACCGCACTTCCCGATTCTGTCCAAAAATCACATCAGTTTTTTTCCCATCGTCTCTTTGCGACACATATTTATCCCAAACACCAAGTGAACTTCCGTTTAAATTAAAAGTAACGATGACCACGATGACTAAAACGCCAATAAGATAGCGGAGTTTTAGAAACAGGTCAAGCACCAAATTCGAATCTGCCTGGTTCGCTTTTGGCTTTTCTTTTCGTCGTGCACTTCTTGTTTGTTTTTCCATATCATGCTCCAAATTCTATTTGATAAAAGGAAATTACTTATTCATTTTTTTGGCAGCTTCCAGCATTTGCGCAAGTGCTTCTTGCCAAGTTGGTATGACAAATCCTAACTCTTCTGTCTTTTTCAGGCTCATGACTGAATACTGCGGACGTGTTGCTTTTTGCGGAAATTCTTCTGACGTAACAGGTGCAACTTCTACATCTGTATCTTTCAATATTTCTTTTGCGAATTCATACCAAGAACAGCTATTTTCGTTCGACAAATGATAAATACCAAATGGTGCTTTTTCTTCGATGACATATACCATAAATTCTGCCAAAGTACGTGTCCAAGTTGGTCGCCCAAACTGGTCATTTACTACAGTCAGTTTGTCGCGGGTTTCCGCTAGGCGTTGCATCGTGAAGACGAAATTGTGTCCATAGATCCCGAAAACCCAAGAAGTTCGTATGATATAATAGTCTTCTAAAATCTCTTCTACTGCTTTTTCGCCTAATAATTTCGTACGACCATATTCATTTAGTGGATTCGTTTGGTCGTCTACTTCGTATTCTACATTTTTGTTTTTTCCATCGAAAACATAGTCTGTACTGATATAGACGAATTGAGCATTCACAGCTTTTGCTGCAAGTGCTACATTTCTTGTACCATCAACATTGATCTTCTCATCTAATTCTTTTGCTTCTTCTTCTGCTTTATCTACTGCTGTGTAAGCTGCACAATGGAAAATAACATCAGGTTTTAATTCTGTGATGTAAGCCATTGTTTTCTCGGCATCTGTGATATCCAAGTCTTTTGCATCTGTTGAAACATATTGCAGATTTTTTTCATCTAATAAATGGCGCAATTCTGTACCTAGTTGCCCATTTCCTCCAGTTAATAAAAACATATGATTATCCGCTCCTTGATTTTTATTTTAAAAAAGAGACAGGCGAGCGCCTGCCTCACATGTGTTTTTCCATTAATACAGTGACATTTTCTCTGTATTATTGTCCATTTTTGGCATATGCTGCTTCAACGGCCTCTTTTTCTTTTTTCCACCAGTCTTCATGTTCTTCGTACCATTTGATCGTGTCAGCCAACCCATCACGGAAGTTCGTAAACTCAGGCTTCCATCCTAACTCTTCCCGTAATTTTGTCGAATCGATTGCATAACGCAAGTCGTGTCCTGCACGGTCGTTTACATGGTCGTACGCATCTTTTGGTTGACCCATCATTTCTAAGATCAATTCCATCACGGTCTTATTATCTTCTTCACCGTCTGCACCGATCAGATAGGTTTCGCCAATTCTGCCTTTCGTCAAAATCAGCCACACTGCTGAAGAATGATCATTCGTATGGATCCAGTCACGAACATTCTTTCCTTCGCCATATAATTTTGGACGAATACCGCTTAAGATATTCGTTACTTGGCGAGGAATAAATTTTTCAATATGCTGATAAGGACCATAGTTGTTTGAACAGTTTGAAATGGTTGCACGTAAGCCAAAAGAACGCACCCATGCTTTTACTAACAGATCTGAACCAGCTTTTGTAGAAGAATATGGACTTGAAGGATTATATGGTGTTTCCGCAGTGAATTTTTCTCCTTCGCCTTCCCCATGTCCTGGCAGGTCTTCACGTAATGGAAGATCGCCGTAAACCTCGTCAGTAGATACGTGATGATAGCGTACATCATACTTGCGGCAAGCTTCTAAAAGTGTATACGTACCAATGATATTCGTTTGTACAAATGGGAAAGGATCTTTTAATGAATTATCGTTATGGGATTCTGCCGCGTAATGAACAACTGCGTCCGCTTCTTTTACTAGACGGTCCACTAATTCTGCATCTGCAACATCTCCTACGACCAATTCTACGCGATCGCTAGGAAGTCCAGCCAAGTTCTCTTTGTTTCCTGCATAAGTCAGTTTATCCAAAACAGTGACATGCACTTCTGGATGATTGTTTACCACGTAATGAACGAAATTAGAGCCGATGAATCCGGCACCTCCGGTAACAATGATGTTTTTCATAAGAAAATTTCTCCTTAATTCTTAGATTTCTCCGTAAACAAATGGATTTTCTGCTTCAAATTCTTTTAATGTCGGATGACGGTGATCTTTTTCCGACATAATCGCTCTTGATGGATCAATTGGCCAATCAATCGCTAAATCTGGATCATCAAATGCGATGCCCCCATCTGCTTCTGCATTATAGTAATTATCACACTTATAAAGGAAGTTCACATTTGGTGTCAAAGTAACGAATCCATGGGCATATCCTTTAGGTACAAGCAACTGTCGATGATTATGTTCAGATAAGATAAATCCGTCCCATTGACCATAAGTCGGGCTACCTTTGCGGATATCCACTACTACATCTAAAACTGCTCCAGTGACTACCCGAATCAATTTTGTCTGTGCAGCTTCTCCTTTTTGGAAATGAAGCCCCCGAAGGACACCAGCTTCAGCTGATAGTGAATGGTTGTCTTGAACAAAGTCATATTTCAATCCATGTTCTGCAAATTTTGCTTTTGAATAACTTTCTGTGAAGAAACCGCGATGATCGCCAAAGACGTCCATTTCTACGATTTTGACATCTGTTAATTTTGTATCTGTTACTTTCATCTGTAAGGACTCCTTATTCAGCGGCCAAATTCAATAAATATTGACCGTATTGATTTTTTTTCAATGGCTGTGCAAGGGCCAGCAATTGTTCCTTATCGATGTAGCCCATACGGTAAGCAATTTCTTCCAAACAAGCCACTTTTAAGTTCTGACGTTTTTCAATTGTTTCGATAAAGGTAGATGCTTCAAGCAATGATTCATGTGTTCCTGTATCAAGCCAAGCAAATCCGCGTCCCATAAGTTCTACGGATAGTTTTCCTTTATCCAAATATGCTTTATTGACATCCGTAATCTCTAGTTCTCCACGTTCTGAAGGTTTGATACCTTTAGCGATAGAAATTACCTCATTGTCATAAAAATAAAGGCCAGTTACAGCGTAATTTGATTTTGGCTGAGCAGGCTTTTCTTCAATCGACAAAGCTTGCATATTCTCATCAAATTCTACTACACCAAAGCGTTCTGGATCATTGACATGATAGCCAAATACTGTCGCGCCTGTATCTTTTGAAGCTGCTCGTTGCAACATTTTAGACAGACCGCCACCATAGTAAATATTGTCCCCTAATACCAAGCAGACACTATCATCTCCAATAAATTCTTCTCCAATGATAAACGCTTGTGCCAATCCATCTGGACTTTCTTGTACTGCATATTCGATCTGCAGTCCTAAATCATTTCCGTTTCCAAATAATTCCTTGAAACGTGGTGTATCTTGTGGCGTTGAAATAATCAGAATTTCTTTGATTCCCGCCAACATCAGAGTAGACATTGGATAATAAATCATTGGTTTGTCATAAATCGGCATCAATTGTTTCGATGTTGCCTTTGTTAAAGGGTACAGACGTGTTCCGCTGCCCCCAGCAAGAATGATTCCCTTCATGGATATCTGCTCTCCTTTTTGATTTCAAATTTCACTTTGTTATTATCTCATCAATTGTTATATTTGTCATGGAAATATTAAGGATTTAAACATCTTTTATCAACGTTTAAACCATTTTCGTTTGATCAACGCCGTAATCAGATGAACACGCCAAGAAATTTTTTGCCGTAATTTAGAATGTGTTTCAATCTCACTCGCGTTTAAATCATGTCTTCGGTACAGAGTTAACGGTTCTCTTAGGAACCCAGTCTTCTTTCCTCCCAGCAAACCAATCCACATATCATGCATCGGCACTTCTGACGGGATCGGCAAAATATCGGGTTTTAAAGAAGACCGGAAAGCCATACCAGCACCAATATAGTGACTTCTTATCACATTATTAAGCCATCCTTCTTTGGAATTTCGAAACGAAAAATACGAATCATGGATCTCTTGCAGCTCGCTGTCCACAATGATTAAATCAGAAACTACTACTAGCTGATCCGGATTCTGCTCAAAATAGTCAGTGATCTTTTTCACTTTTGTCTCCAACCAAACATCATCTTGGTCTGCCAAAAAGATTAGATCTCCTTTCGTCTGCTGGATCGCATAACCAAAATTAGCGATCAATCCTTGACGAGGCCCCGAAAAAAGCTGGATTCGCTTATCTTTTTCTGCGTATTCAGTTAATATATCCCATGTATCATCTACTGACCCATCATCAGAAATGACTACTTCATCTTCTGCTGAAAGCTGAGATAAAATACTATCTAACTGCTCTCTTAAATATCTGCCTCCATTAAAGGTAGCTATACAAACCGAACGCACGAATTCACACCTTCCAATTCTTAACATATGAGCGCAAAGTCATCCGCCAGATATGCCGGTTTTTGACGGTCAAGAACTGTTTAGCTGTTCTTAACAATAATTGTCGTCGGTGACTGGATAAATGCCTTTGATCATATTCATGATAAAATCGATTTTCTGCTTGTAAAATAGAACGGTATCGATTACTTGAAACTTTTTCATAGTCTAAAACCGAAAGATCATGTTCCATTCGTACAGGAAGGATCTCCACAGTTTTTTCCAACTGATCCACTTTCCAAAACAGCCAATGATCCAAAAAATCTAAAGAAAAAGCAGGATTAAACCCGCCAATCTTTTTTAGAAATTTGACAGACCAGGCAACACCTGAATTGATTGCCATGATTCGTTCAGCTGTTGGGCCTTCAACTTCTACTGCTTGAGCTGTACGATTGATATAACGATCTGAATATAGGGGAGAAACTTGTCGGCTCCCAGAAAAAATCATCGGAACTGCAGCAACACATTCATCTGTAAAGGTTACTTTACGCAATAGTTCAAAATAATCGTCGACTAGCCTCGTATCCTGATCCAGAGTGACGAGACAACGTGTTCCTTCATCTGCTTGAGACAACGCAAAATTATAAGCCACCGCTAAACCAGGATTTTGCGGATCATGATGATAAACGATATTTTCTTTTTCAAACAGCTCATTTTGCTGCCTTTGAGGACTATTATCGTAAATAATAAGCTGAATTTGCTTTTCGCTAAGTGCTTTGCTTAATGGTCCATAAGCTGGAGATTGACTGAATAGTTGCTGATAAAGCACAACGACTACTAATATTTCTGGTTTCATCAGAAAAAACGCCACCCCCACTTATTGAAAAATTTCATCATAGAAGTCAAAAACACGCGAAACAGTTTTGCATTTCGATGCGCACCCTTCCCGTAAAAATGGATAACTGCATAAAAGGGTGTGTACAATAACTTGTAACCTGCTTTTTCAAAACTCAAACACAAGTCGTTGTCTTCAAAGTACATGAAGAAACGCTCATCAAACCCCTTTATCTCTTTAAATTTATCAATATCAGCTACCATAAAACTACCTGAGATCATCCGTACATAACTATTAGCATCAGTAGGCAATCCTCGGCATTCAAACACAGCCAGTCGTTTGTCAAACTTTTTTTTGACCCATTTGAAAGGCACAAAGCGCAAAACGTAATCAAAAACAGCCAGCTGCTCACGGATGAGGTGCTGAGTTGTTCCATCTTCATTAAGAATCTTAGGTGCTAACATCGCACATTCCGGATGTTCTTTCAATAACAAGACCAATGCTGTAACTGTCTCTTCATCCACTAAAATATCTGGGTTACAAATAATGCCATAGCGAGAATCGCTAGCTATCAGATTGTGATTATGTCCATAACCAAATCCGGAATTTTCATCATGAAAATAGATATCGATGTAGGGATATTTCCTATACTCTGTTAGTCTTTTTTTGTACTCGGGAAGTGAATTGTTGTCAAAAATTCGGATTTTTACTGCTGTTTCATCTTTTACAGTTGAAATAAAATTATCTAGTGTCCGAAAAATTTTATCACTGTTTGCCGTCACAATACTAATAAGGATCGGCTGGTTTAATTTGTTATTCATCTATATGACGGTTCCATTTCTTCAAATATTTCTGTTTTACTTGCGTACGGTACTCTTTATTCCCTAAAAATCGCAATGTTTTTAAAATAAACTGATGTTTCTCATTGATCAGACCAATCAATTCAAATAATAAAATTGCAGCAAACAACATGGCAATAATCAATATGATCGTTCCGATTCTTCCAGTATAATTCATGACCATAGCTGTGAAAGAAAACATCAAAGCCATCGCATAAATCGTCAGGACAGCACCTTTATGAGTAAAGCCTAAACTGATTAGTCGGTGATGAAGATGTTTTTTATCTGCTGTAGAAAAAGAAACACGGTTTGCTTTTCTCCTAATGATAGCAAAAAACGTGTCTGTTACCGGCACTCCCATGACGATCAGCAAAGAAATCGATGAAACAAAAGTCACGTTCTTCAGCCCTTGTAGTGAAAGGACGGCCATCATAAACCCTAGGAATAGAGCTCCTGTATCGCCTAAATAAATCTTTGCCGGATAAAAATTGTAAGGAAAAAAACCGATAATACTTGCTACAAGACAGAAAATAACAACTGGAATATACACTGTAGAAGCATGGAGGAAAAAATATCCAATGATTCCTATCGTAATTAAACCGATCAATGAAATCCCTGCCGCCAGCCCATCCAAACCGTCAATCAGATTGACCGCATTCGTGATACCGAAGATCCAAAAAATCGTTACGGGAAAACTAAGCCAGCCTAGTTGGATATATCCAATAAAAGGAAGCGTGAAGGAATCAATACGTATATCTGCTACAAAATAAATAATAAGAGAAGCAATCAAGATCCCTATACTTTTTTGTTTAGGTGTCAGCTCATATTTATCATCGAGCACTCCTGTGACTATGATTACTAAAGAAGCAATCAAGATCGGTACAATATACGATTGAGGGATAATTTTACGGAATAAGAATAAAGTCGATATAACAAATGAAATAAAGATAGGCAGTCCGCCCGCTGAAGGCATTGGAACTTTATTTATTCTTCTTTCATTTGGTTTGTCGACCATACCTGTTTGTACTGAAATGATTTTGAATACAGGTGTTAATATCAGTGATAATAAAATTGTCAGAAAAAATCTTATAACCATACTAAAAGAAACAAGCATATGGGCACCTACTTTAATTAAGAGTCATAATTATTATAAATTACTGATATAAATTTACAATAAGAACTCTTGTTTCTACTTTTTTTTATGAGAAAATTTAGTTTTCAATTTATTGAACCATTTTCGGCTTGGATCTCGACGTTTTTTGATTTGATGACCCGTCACGTATTCTTGAACAACTGCATTGATGATTCCGCCCAAAATGATGATCGTAGCAGCAAAATTAAGCCAAAGCATGAGTACAATAAAACTTCCTATGATCTGATAACCGCTGATCCTCGTTGCAAAATACCTAGCATAGATACTAAACACTTGTGATAACAGCATCCAGCCGACAGTAGCGAAGATCGTGCCCGGAATGATCGTCTTCAACTTCAACTGAGCATTAGGGACAATTAAATAAATCAAGAACATGATGACAAATAAAGCTACCAATGTGATTGGCCACTTCAAAGTTTGGAACTGATCGATAAAGTTCACGGGTATTTGTACGATTGGCTGAATAGCATCCAAAATCAGCTGTCCCAACCCAAGAACGATAGTTACCCCACTAATAGCAATCATGAACAAGACAATGACAATTAGTGAGAAGAAACGGACGATCAAAAAATTTTTTCTATTTTCTACGCCATACGCTTTATTCATCGCAATTTGCAAAGCATTGATACTTTGACTTGCAGACCATAAAGCCGCTAATGCAGAAACGGATAACAAGCCTCCTGAACTTTGTGTCAAAAGGTCTTTGATTGCAGGACCGATAAACTGGTAAACGGTCTCAGGAATCACTTCTCGTAAATAGGTCAGTACAGTCTCTTGATCGATGTGGAGAAACGGTAAAATATTACCAAAAGCAATAATCAATGGAAATAAAGACAAGAGTAAATAATAAGCAACGACGACAGAGGTCGTACTCATTTCTGAATCAGTGATGCGCTTTTGAGTCGTCTCAATAAAGCGCATCAGATTTTCATTTTGTTTTATTTTGTTCCAAACTTTCATGTACCTCTCCCGTACCTATTGACTGGATAGATCAATAAGTGCCTTCTTCTCCTTGTGATGTCAAAATTCTTGGACCATCTTTAGTAATAGCCAATGTATGTTCATATTGGCAAGAAAGTCCGCCGTCTCTTGTATACGCAGTCCAGCCGTTAGGATCCATTTTCATTTTCCAAGTTCCGGTATTAACCATAGGTTCGATCGTGATAACCATGCCTTCTTTCAACCGCAACCCTTTTCCAGCTTCTCCGTAATGAGGAACTGCTGGTTCTTCATGAATCGTAGGACCAACGCCATGACCAATAAAATCACGAACGATCGCTAGATTTTCGCCTTCTACATAAGTTTGGATAGCATGACCGATGTCACCAATCCGATTCCCTACTTGTGCTTGCTCAATACCGATGTACAAAGCTTTCTTCGTTACTTCCATCAATCGGTCGATCTCAGGTGTAGATTCTCCAACTACATAGGCCCAACAAGAATCAGAAATGCCGCCTTTCAAATCGATACACATATCGACTTTTACCAAATCACCGTTTTTCAAAGGCTTTTTACGAGGGAATCCATGACAAATTTCATCATTTATACTGATACAAGTCGCATATTCATACCCTTCAAAGCCAATTTGCGCAGCAATTCCGCCATGACTCTCGATATAGTTTCTGACAAATACCTCAATATCCCAACTTGTGATTCCTGGTTTTATAAAATCACGCAGATTTTTATGTACATCTGCTAATAAAGCTCCAGATTCTGCCATCATTTCAATTTCACGTGCTGATTTTAAAGTAATCATATTTTCGTCTCCTTTTTACAAATCCCTCTCATTTTAACATAGCGGCATACATTTAGCCAAATGACATTCCCCAGGTGTCTCTAGGTTTTATTTTCTTTTCAATGATGTTTTGGTATAATTCATAATTGTTAAATAATTATAAACGAGGAGGCACATCATGGCTTTAGCAAAAATCGTATATGCTAGCATGACAGGAAACACTGAAGAAATCGCCGATATTGTTGCAGAAGCATTTGAAAATCTGGATATCGAAGTCGAAATCAACGAATGTACCCAAGTAGATGCAGATGAATTCGAGGAGGCAGATATTTGCGTAGTAGCTACTTATACATACGATGATGGCGATCTGCCTGATGAGATCGTAGACTTTTATGAAGACTTGCAAGAATTGGATCTATCGGGAAAAATTTACGGTGTCTGCGGATCTGGTGATACTTTTTACGATGAATTCTGCAAATCGGTGGATGATTTCGATGCTGCTTTTGCAAAAACAGGCGCATCAAAAGGAGCCGAAAATGTTAAAGTGGATCTGAATGCTGAAGAAGAAGATATCGAAAATTTAGAAGCTTTCGCTAAAGAACTAGTCGCAAAAATTTAATATACTTGCAATAAAAGAGCCATCCAGATTTATTCAATCTGTACGGCTCTTTTATTCATTGCATTCATGGAAGAGTTCTTCGGGAGTTAAAAATGCATACGCTGTAAGAAAAACGAACTTTTCCTTATTTTGACACATCTCTTGTTATCTACTGATTTGTGGAACTTTTGAGTATATTCAATCGATTTCTATTGGTTCTTTGAATTTCAAGATAGCATCTATACTGTCTTGTATCATCTTTTCAATCTGTTCATCAGTTGGATGGATGATGCTTGAAGACATCAAAGCTGCGATCCCAGTAGCTATGATCCATGTCCCATTATACAAAGATTCGATCTGCTCTTCTGAAAGATTCACATAAGCTGGATCGCGTTTCACTGTATTCACAAAGTAAGTATAAGAGAAATTCTGCATCTCTTTTCCTCCACCATATTCTTCTAAGTACAGTGAACGATACAACTTCTTCTCTCTTCTTGCAAAATGGATATAATTAAAAGCAAGATCGATAATCGTATTCCCTGTATGCTCAACAGTGAACACTTCATATTGTAAATGATCATAGATCTGCTCAAAAAGAGCTTGTCTCAAGTCATCCATATTTTTAAACTCAAGATAAATCGGTTGCGTGGAACAATTCATTTTGTTCGCGATGTTTCTCGCAGTAAATCGTGTAAATCCATCGGTGGCAGCTACTTCATAAGCAGCTGCCAAAATCTGTTCTCTAGTAATCGTCTTTTTTCTTGCCATATTTTTTTAATCTCCTTAATTTTTTTATAACGCTTCCACCATTGATTAATTTCATTGTAACATGTTTTTTTTGATATGCAAAATTAGTTTTTGATTTTCTTCACAAGCTGAAATAGCAAGTAGTAACATATATCATGAAACTTAACCTTAAAAAAATAACCTCTTTTTTTTATTTAAAGGCCTCATTGTTTGAATCATAATTAAATGGTATCATGCTAATAGTTACCAGAAAAAATGGTGAGGAGGAATTTTTATTATGTTATCTGATTTTAATGAACTTCTAAAAAAATATGCACGCTTAATTGCAGAAACTGGCGTAGCCACAGAAAAAGGACACACAGTTGTTTTACAGATCAGCGTGGAACAGGCACCCCTTGCTCGATTGATCACACAAGAAGCTTATAAACTAGGAGCCGCTGAGGTTATCGTTCAATGGACTGACGACCAGATCCAAAGAGAATTTCTTTTACATGCTGCAACGGATCGTATTGAGAATGTACCACAATCTAAAATCGATCAAGCGGATGAATGGCTTGAAAAAGGAGCAAGCAGGATCAGTGTTGTTTCTGCCGATCCCGATGCATTTGCTGGTGTAGATAGCCATCGAGTAGCGTCTTATCAATCAGCGGCTGGCAAAGCACTAATGAATTTACGCAAGGCAACTCAAGCAAATAAAGTCAGTTGGACTGTCGTGGCTGCGGCTGGTAAACAATGGGCAGCAAAAGTCTTCCCAGAACTGCCAGAAGAAAAACAAGTTGAGGCATTATGGGATCAGATTTTCAAAACGACTCGTGTCTATGAAGAAGACCCTGTCTTAGCATGGAAGAAGCATGATGAAAAATTAGCAAAAAAAGCAGAAGAATTGAATCGAGAACAATTTTCTGCCCTGCACTATACTGCTCCCGGTACAGATATCATTATCGGATTGCCTAAAAACCATCTTTGGGAAGGCGCTGGAAGCTATAATGCTCGTGGAGAAAAATTCATGGCAAATATGCCGACGGAAGAAGTGTTCACAGCACCTGACAGTCATCGAGTAGATGGTTACATTTCAAGTACAAAGCCACTGAGTTATGCTGGCACCATCATCTCGGGTATGAAATTTACTTTTAAAGATGGAAAAGTCATTGATTTTTCTGCCGAACAAGGAGAAGATGTCTTAGCAAAACTGCTTGATACAGATGAAGGTGCGCGTCGTTTAGGAGAAGTCGCACTTGTACCTGACCCTTCACCTATTTCTCAATCTGGCATCATCTTTTTCAATACATTATTTGATGAAAACGCATCGAATCACTTAGCACTAGGTTCTGCTTATGCCTTCAGTGTGAAAGGCGGTACAGAAATGTCCGATGAAGAATTAGCAGAAGCTGGATTGAATAGAAGTCAAACCCACGTAGATTTCATGGTAGGATCTGACAAGATGGATATCGACGGAATCCGTGAAGATGGCTCTACAGTACCGATTTTCCGAAATGGCGATTGGGCTTGAGTATACTTTCGCACACATGCAAAAAATAATATAAAGCATAGAATAAAGGATCTAAGCTATTGGCTTAGATCCTTTATTTCGCTAAACAACCCCACCGTTTTTTTATATGGTACTTTGAAAAGGAAAGTTGTAAGTATTAACCCATCAGCTATTACTAAAAATAATAAAAAGTCATCTCCAGTTCATTCCCATTGGCTTTACGTAAAGCTTCAAGTTATACCGCTAGAGTTAAGAACGATATATCTTTCGTCGGATAGGACTGGTATAAGCCAATCGAAATCGTTTAATTCGAATCTGTTGAAGTATGAAAATCAACTACACCGTCGACCTAGTAAGTTTTTCTTTAGTAATCAATTTTTGCCTATTTTCTCTTCGACTGTTTATTGAGGGACTAAGACATACGCATGCATCTATTTTACTTTATCAAGGAGTAAATATACTTAGCGTATCGAAACGTTTAGGACATAGCAGTTTAGAAACTACAATGTCTACTTATACAAAATAACCCCCTGTACCGCAAAGGATACAGGGGTTATTTGTACGTTCCTGACTAACTATTACACGTCTTCTGTTGTGTTTGTTATTGCAGGAAATCTTAATATAGAAGGTTTTCTATTTGTTTACATTTTGTTGAATTCGAATTTTTTTGGCACATAATTTGGCACAAGTACTTGTTTTCTATTATTCAGTATATTAAATTCCGCCTTCACAAAAAGAACATTCGTTCGTATACTCTTTTTGAGGTGAACTTTTATGCTGATGGAAGGAAAAACACAATTATGGTTTAAATTTGACCCTTCGAATAGATTTATCAAAGATTTTTATAAAGTATGGAATTCAGAAGTTTTCTTTTTAGCAATCGAAGATAGCTTATTAATCAATCTCTACTATTCTAATAAGAACTATTTCAAAATTCCTGCTGCGAAAACTAGAATGAAGAAGGATGTATACTTTTTGTTTGATATCGTGACTGACGTGCCGGACGCACGTAGCGATCATCGGCGTTATGACTATATAAAGTATACTTTCGTTGATCCAGAAAGATACAAAGATTAAATAAAAAAATAACAAACAAACTCGCTTGAAATTCATTAGGTGAGTTTGTTTATTATTTTTTCTGCTTCTCGATTCATCAGCGCCATATCTGTTTTCGTAATGGTTTCATTAGGAATATAGTCAGCACATTTTCTTTTCTCTAACATTCTATACCCACTATTATGTATTCCTAAGGTATTCAATTCCTTAACTGTTGAAAACAAATTCCAAACGGTTTGGTGGCTTCCTTTTCCGCTACTTCCATTATAAATAATATCATAATTTTCTTTCAAATACTCATCAGATTTTTTAAAAGCACTGTAGTATGCTCTTGAAACAGCAGTTCTTCTATAAGATTCTTTAGAATTATATTTATCATCTGATTCAATTTGTTTGGAAATAGATAAATATTCATTAAAGTCAAACATTTTATTCCCCCAAAGTTGCTACTACAGATTTCCCCATATATTTATAGTCAGATAATACATTATCGAGAGTATCCAAAACATCGTAATCTGAGGAAAACAATTCAGATGTTGTTTTGATAACAAAGAAATACAAGTTTAAATCTTCATCATATTTTATATTGATTTCAGCTTTTCTTTTTAAAACCGTATTTATCACATCAAAAATTTTGCCATCATTACTTGAAATTGTGTTAATCTCATTTTTTGTAGTAATTACAAGTTGATTATCATTTTTAGTTTTCGGAGTAGAACTTGCATCCACAACAACTGGAGATGCTAGAATTACCGATGCGCAAGCAAAAATCGCAGCAAAATTTATTAAGCTACCACTCCGATGTGTATTTGATGGTACTATATCAAGCATCCGTATCGTCTCCTTAATTTTTTTCCACTGGTTTGTTGACCTTGATATCAAAGATTTGCCTTCCAATCTCAGTTCCATTAAATTTAACAACAGCATAATGCTCTCCTGCTTCTTCAACCAAGACATTTCTGGCGTTTATATTAAAGTTTATATCGTTAACTTGAGGAGGCAAGCTTACCGATACTTCACCCGTAGAAAAAATTTGTTTTTCATTCTTGTTTAAAACTTCAATTTCTACTATTTTTATCTTTTCTGTATCCTCTATCTCAGACACCACAGCTGTTACAGAAAATGATAAAGCAGTAGGAATTAAAGGCGCATTAATAGAAAGAGCTGGATTAATTACTTTATTAATAACATTAGTGCCAAATTGCTGACTTTCTACATCTTCTGAAATTATTAATTGTACTCTATAAGACATTGATTTCTCCTAATTTTTACATTTATTTAATAAATTTATGTTTCACTTTTGCTAGTCAATTTAGTTTAACAATAGTAACAAAGCTTTGTCAACGGAAATATTAGCTAATTTTGTAAGCATATTTATAAGTATATTTGTAAGCATATCTGACATTTAATCAGTAGTAAAAGTGCCTCTATATAAGGAACAAACTGTTTTTTTACTATCTAAATTCGTATACAGTTTTACTAACAAATTAGCTAACAATATTAGCAACTATATCAACAACTATATGTACTTCCCCTCAAAAATGATGTGCACCCCAAAAGTTAGACTAGAAATCTAATTAAAAGGGGTGCTTTTTTT
>ERZ507021.147-NODE-147-length-45126-cov-9.54044_pt1 | contig 45126 bp, 37 predicted proteins | sample MGYA00512877_ERZ507021 | MGnify/ENA metagenome assembly ERZ507021 | reverse complement strand
ATTGCAAGAGTGCAGGGATTTTATAAATGGAATCGACATCTTTTAATGAGATAACCGCTTTCTCGGGAACATTACAAAACAGTGCAATTTTGGCGCGTTCATTAGCTGGAATAACGCGATCTGAGCGACAAATTAATGCATCTGGTTGAATACCAATCGAGAGTAACTCTTTTACAGAGTGTTGCGTTGGTTTGGTTTTTACTTCACCCGAAGCCGCTAAATAAGGCACTAATGTTAAGTGCAGATAGAAAGTATGCTCACGCCCTACTTCTGCCGCCATTTGACGGATAGCTTCTAAGAAAGGAAGTGATTCGATATCACCGACAGTACCACCAACTTCAACTAACACGACATCATGACCTTCACCGCCACGGATGATGCGTTCTTTGATTTCATTAGTGATATGAGGAATAACTTGGATAGTAGCACCAAGATAGTCACCACGACGCTCTTTGCGTAGCACTTCTGAGTATACACGGCCGGTCGTAAAGTTATTACGACGCGTCATTTTCGTGCGAATAAAGCGCTCGTAATGGCCTAAGTCAAGATCAGTTTCAGCTCCATCGTCAGTGACGAAGACTTCTCCGTGTTGAATTGGGCTCATCGTACCTGGATCGACGTTAATATACGGATCTAACTTCATCATGGTGACATTGAGTCCACGGGCTTCTAGTATAGCCGCTAAAGAGGCTGCGGCAATGCCTTTACCCAGAGAGGATACGACCCCGCCGGTCACAAAAATATAATTCGTTTTCATGCTGAACCTGAAAGTTTAGGTGTATTTGGATGATGGATATAACTGGACGGGAACACAGTATACCCGAACCTTATTTTCGCTACAAACATTCTTAGTTGTATAAAGTTCTTTTTCATCACATTACTTATCCGTTTAAACACGAAAAAACAGTAAAAATTCAATCAACTAAACCCGTGAAAATATTTCTCAAGCATTTTAGCTTAATCCTTTCAGCTAAGATATCACTTTTAGAGAATAGATGCTTTATTTTTTTCACGATATAAAGTGTAGCAGGTTTCGTGACATATCTTTTGCTTATGATCATGCTTTTAATTTTTTTGAGGTTAATCACACTTTTTAGCAAATCAAATGCAACAACGATATTTAAAGCCACCTAAAATAAAAAAAGCGAAATTACCTTTTATAATTTCGCCTTTTATAATTTTTTATAAAAAGTGAGCAAAAACAATAAGATTTCATCTATTATTTTTCGCACTTAATGTCACAAAAACAAATAATGATGAGTCATTCTTCACTCAATTTCTTTTTCCTTCGCTTTTTGCCAACTGATCTCCATCTCTTCTAATGAAGCATTTTCTATGTTTATACCCTGCTCTGTGAGCATTTTTTCAACAAACCTAAACCGTTGCTCAAATTTACGACAAGCTCGATTAAGTGCCTGCTCTGGCTTCTGTTTTAAATGGCGCGATAAATTAACCACAGAAAAAAGCAAATCCCCCAACTCATCCTCAATACGTTGATCATCTCTAGGGGCTTTTTTCACTTCTGCCATCACTTCATCTATTTCTTCATACACTTTATCTAATACAGGAGAAAGCTCGTGCCAATCAAAGCCAACGGAGGCACAGCGCTTTTGCATTTTCTCTGCTTTCATCAGTGCCGGTAAAGTAGCAGGAATATCATCAAGTAATGAATATTGTGCTTTCGCTTCACGCTCTTGAGCCTTGATTTTTTCCCAACGATGCTTTTCAGTCGCTAAATTATTTTCATTTTCTGTAGCAAAAATATGTGGATGACGACGTTCTAATTTATTGCTGATAGCTTCGCAGACATCATTAAAATCAAATAATTGCTGTTCTTGCGCCATTCTCGCATAAAAAACGACCTGATAGAGTAAGTCCCCTAACTCCTCTTTAAGTGCGGTAAAATCTTTACGAGCAATGGCATCTAGTACTTCATAGGTTTCTTCTAATGTATAGGGGGCGATGGTATCAAAGGTTTGTACCCTATCCCACTCACAGCCTGTTTGAGGATCACGTAATTGCGCCATAATGGCTAATAAACGTAAAATTTCACGGTTTTCTGACATTATCTGGCCTTGTATATAAAAGTGATCGTTATGTCGAGTTAACAAAATTTCGTAAAAAAATGCCAAGACACATTGTGCTTGGCATTTTATCCGTTAAGGTGACCAATGTCTTAATGAGAAAAGCGTTTGGCTTCTATGACATCAGGTAATTGATTGAGTTTCGCTAAAATACGCCCTAATACTTGGAGATTATAAATCTCAATATTCATATCAATGGTCGCTATTTGTTGCTTCACATCACTGCGGCTACTAACTCCCAGCACATTCACTTTTTCATTAGCTAAAATAGTGGTGATATCGCGTAATAAACCACTACGATCATTAGCCACAACCCGTACCACTAATGAATAACCACTTGAGTAATTCTCACCCCACACCGCATCGACAATACGCTCTGGTGCGTGAGAAAGTAACTCAGCTAATTGATCACAATCTGCACGGTGAATTGAAATACCACGTCCTTTGGTAATAAATCCAACGATATTATCGCCTGGAATAGGTTGGCAACAACGTGCGATATGATGCATTAAGTTCCCGACACCCTCGACCACAATACTGCCACCACCTGACGTGGTTGTTTTTGGTGTAGCCGTTTTATTTTCTAATGAGCGTAACGCCTCTTTGTCTTCATCTTCCGCTGTGGCTTTATTCAGCTTACTTTGTAAGAAATTGACTAATTGATTGATACGGATATCACCAACGCCTATACCTGCCAGCACTTCATCAAGACTATGGACGTTATAACGAGCAATCAGCAGCTTTTCTGCTTCTTTCATATTAATATCAAGCGGCGCTAATTCATTATCTAAGATTTGGCGGCCTGCAATAATATTTTTATCGCGATCTTGTTTACGGAACCAATTGTGGATTTTTGCTCTACCACGACTGGTTGTCACATAACCAAGATTAGGGTTTAGCCAGTCTCGACTTGGATTAGGGTGTTTTTGAGTAATAATTTCAATTTGATCGCCCATTTGTAGCTGATAGCTAAATGGAACGATGCGCCCGCCGATTTTAGCACCAATACAGCGATGACCAACATCACTATGAATATGATAAGCAAAATCTAATGGTGTCGAGCCTGCAGGTAAATCAATCACATCCCCTTTTGGCGTAAAGACATAGACGCGATCATCAAATACTTGACTACGTACTTCATCTAGCATTTCACCAGAATCAGCCATCTCTTCTTGCCATGCAATTAATTTACGTAACCACGCAATACGATTTTCATAACTTCCTGTCCCGCCTTTGGTTGTTGCACCAGTAGCACCTTCTTTATATTTCCAATGCGCTGCAACACCTAATTCAGCATCTTCATGCATCTGACGAGTACGTATTTGGATCTCAACGGTTTTACCTTCAGGGCCAAGTACTACCGTATGAATAGATTGGTAACCATTTGGTTTTGGATTGGCAACATAATCATCAAATTCATCGGGTAAATGACGAAAATGAGTATGTACAATACCTAAAGCGGCATAACAATCTTGTAGGCGTTCGACAACAATACGTACCGCACGAACATCAAATAGCTCATCAAAGGCGAGATTTTTTTTCTTCATTTTTCGCCAAATACTATAGATGTGCTTGGGACGTCCGTAGATATCGACTTCAATATTCTCTTGCTGCATATAACCACGCACCGTACTGACGAAATTATCAATATACTGTTCGCGATCAATACGGCGTTCATGCAGTAAATTTGCAATTTGCTTATATTCATCAGGATGAAGATAACGGAAACAGAAATCTTCAAGCTCCCATTTTAATTGTCCAATCCCCAATCGATTGGCTAATGGTGCATAGATATTAAAACACTCTTTTGCCGCTAAGACTCGTTCATCCTCAGTGGCATCTTTCACTTCACGTAAATGGGCAATCCGCTCTGCGAGTTTAATAACTACACAACGAAAATCTTCTACCATAGACAATAACATACGGCGTACATTATCGACTTGTACTGAGCTAGTTTCGTTGGTATGTGTCGCTTTAAGCTGGCGAATAGCATCCATCTCCATTACGCCACGCACTAAATTCCATATCGCCTCACCAAAATGTTCAGTGATAACTTCCTGGTTAATAAGATCTTCTTCAGCAAGTGGGAAGAGAAGTGCTGCCCTCATGCTATCTTTATCCATACTGAGTGTCGAAAGAAGTTCAACCATCTCAACACCGCGCCATAGCAACAGTTGCGCATCTTCACGGCCCAGAACAGTACGATGACAGTATTCCCAGGTTTGCATGATTTCACTCCCCGCATTCGCATGAGTTAAATTCAAGCTATTAACCCATTTATCAACGGCAAACTCCCCTGCAGGTGTTAAGTGAGCACTTCTAACTGCAACCATATTCTCTCCCTACTCGATATAAATCTTATCTGCGACTTATTGAGTGGCTATCTGTTTATTTGCGAATAAACAATGCCATTGATTCCAGATGCCCTGTTTGTGGAAACATATCCAACATTCTTAACTGGGTTAGCTGATATCCGGAATCTAATAATATCTTACTATCTCTGGCTAACGTGGTCGGATTACAGGAAACATACACAATTTTTTCTGCGGATAACGTCACAATATGTGACATCACTTGTGCAGCTCCCGCTCTTGCGGGATCTAGCAGAACTTTATTAAATCCTTCCTGTGCCCAAGGCATAGCAGAAAAATCGGCGGATAAATCAGCATGCCAAAACTGAACATTATCTAATTGATTAAGTTCAGCATTTTTTTTCGCCATCGCCACCAGTGCAGGAACACCTTCGACCCCAACGACTTTATCAACACGCTTTGCCATAGGTAATGTGAAGTTACCCATGCCACAAAACAAGTCTAGTACGCGATCGTTTGGCGATAAATCGAGCCATGCTATCGCTTGAGCAACCATCTTATGATTTATTTCATCATTAACTTGAATAAAATCCGTTGGTGCAAAGTGTAATTTTAGACCCTCTATCTGATAGAAGGGTTCCTTCTCAATCGTTGTTAATTGTGCGATCTCACCATTATCACCCGCCAGATATATCATCACTTGAGCGTGATGAGAAAAATCATCTAACAATTGCTTATCACCCTCAGATAGCGGTGATAAATGACGCAAAATCACTAATGGCCCATTATCTACTAACACTAATTCTACATGACCTAAATCACGCACGACTGAGAGTTGCTTTAAACACTGCCACAGTGGCAATAACAGTACATTAAGTTGTGGTTTTAATACTGGGCATTGGGTGACCATCACTAAGTCATTAGAAAGTGCTTGGCGAAATCCCATTACCAAACCCTTTTTAGGGTGATAACGTAACCCTAATCTTGCTCGGCGCCGATAGCCATACTCCGCACCGGCAATAACAGGCTGTGCTGAAATGACCACATTAGTTTCACGTTTAATAAGATGTGATAAAACCTCAGCTTTAGTGGTGCGTTGCCAATCAATAGGCACATGTTGTTGCTGGCACCCACCACAATGTTGATAGTACTGACAGGGTGGTGTCACTCTTTCTGGGTTTGTGGTTAACCGTGTGATCACTTCTCCCTTGGCAAACTGGCGTTTTTCTTCGGTCAAACGAATGCGTGCAGTTTCTTGTGGAAGTAATCCTTTAACAAAAATAGTTTTGCCCTCAGCATGAGCAATACCTTGACCGTTAGCATCCAATGCATTAGCGGTTACCGCCAAGTTTTTTACCTGTTTTTTAGCAGGACGTTTTTTAGGGGAATAAAACTGCACCATAGTATTAAATTTTATGAATCTATTGCGGATTAACTCTAAAACAGCCTAGTTTGACATTGTCACTCCGCAAACAGAATTAAGTGTTTACTAGACCATTTAGAATAAGATATGAGGAGAGTATACCATCGAACAAGTTATTTACTTAACTGATATAAGCAATATTTTTATGAAATCGAAAAATATTTTTATGCTAACAAGTAGAAGTACTCTTTTATATAGATTTAATATTATTCTATAACTAAAAACTATTATATATAACGTTTACATTGAATATATTTACAATTAATAACAAATATTTTCTGTTATTTTAATAACGCGTAACTATCTCTAAGAAAAATCTAAAAATTATCATTAATCAATATGATAGATATTTCAATCGATTACACATTAATCACATACCATTAATTTTCTATATTCTTCATATGCATAATGGTCGGTCATACCACTGATATAATCTTGTATCAATCTTGTACGATAATAAAACTCTAAGGTTTTTCCCTCTTCACTATTAATATCGTAAATTTTTTCTAATGCTTCATTATAAGCAAGCTTATGTTTAATCGAAAGCTTATGATATAAACGCGTCTCAATAACATAATGAGGATGTTCATTATATTTATGTAGTCTTAGAAAATCATCGGTCGATAATAAAAGCAATGGCTTATAAATATCCAATAACCCACTGATCACTCGATAGCCCTTCATTTCAAGCTCTTCAACTTCGGGGTGACTAAATACCCACTTTTGCGCCACTCGTTTTAACGTTGCCAATAAACGATGTTCAGCACTCTTTCCTTCCAGTAAAGCATGGTTAAAGCTGCCTTCATAAACTTGAGGTAAGTTTTTGATAAAGCGATAGGCGGTGTAAGGTACTAATTTTCCGGTAATATAGACGCGCAAATACATAAAAAATTGATCTTGCATGCTACGCTTAGCTTCATTTTGATCAACTTTCTTAAAAGCTCGATTAACAGTGATATCAAACAGATCACCTTCTGTTACCGCACCACTTTCACTCCATGCATTTTTTAATAACTGCACTAAACGATTGATATCAAAAATACCTTTTTCTACCGCATCATCTAAATCAGCAATACAATAAGAAATATCATCTGCCGCTTCCATAATATAAGTCAGAGGGAAACGACAAAAATCTTTCATTGCAAGTTTCTCTTGTACTTCCTTAACAAATTCAGCCTCAGACCAGTAATAACCTGGTTTTTTCATTAAATAGCTAAATTCTTTCGGCGTAGCACCTTGCCAATAAGCTGGACGTGTATATTTTAAAACACAGCCAATTTGCGCATAGGTTAAATTGAGTTTTAACAAGTGATGCGCCATGCGAATTGCCTGAGCATTGCCTTCGAAATGGCATAAGTCTTGACGCAAAGTCTGTTTTAATTCATTTAAATGTCGATCTGCTGAATAGCGAATAGGTAAAAAAGGACAATTATCAAATTCTATGGAAGCATCAGGTGCTAACACCTTACGAAACCAATGTTTAATTGCAGCTTCACCAAAATGACCAAAAGGCGGATTGCCAATATCGTGCATTAAACACGCCATTTCAATTAAACTTTCAACGCTATCAATTCGCTCATTTAAGCCATATTCTTCTAATTTATTATGCTTTTTTAGTTCGCCGATTATTTGCTTAGCGATATAACGGCCTATTTGTTGTACTTCCAGCGAATGGGTTAATCGACTTCGTACCGCCGAATTTTGCTCTAATGGAAATACCTGTGTTTTTTGTTGTAACCGACGGATCGCCGCTGAATTAATAATACGCCCGCGATCGCTTTCAAATTGGCGCGAGATCTGCATTTCATCATCAATATCGATATCACTGCTGTTATATTTGCGTTGATAATTTAACTTCAGTTTAAAATCGATCATTTCTATCCTCTTTCTGGTATCGATGAAACGAATTCGCTGCGTTATATCGTGTTTTTGCGATAAATGATAAACTCTTGGTTAACGCTATATATTATTAACCTACAAGGGAGTATGACACAATGAGAGTTGGCGTAATAGGTGCAATGGAACAAGAAGTCAAACTTCTGCGTGAACAAATTGAAAACTGCGAAATAGTCTCTCGTGGTGGTTGTGAAATTTATACTGGCAAAATCAATGGTGTAGATGTTGCATTACTAAAATCAGGTATTGGTAAAGTGGCTGCCGCCATCGGTACCACACTATTACTTGAACATTTTCGCCCTGATGTTGTGATCAACACCGGCTCTGCAGGTGGGTTAGATGCAAAATTAAATGTTGGCGATATTGTCGTATCAACAGAAGTACGTTATCACGATGCCGACGTTACTGCTTTCGGTTATGAACCAGGACAAATGGCACAATGCCCACCGGCATTTATTGCCGATCCCAAACTGGTCAATATTGCTCAAGAGTGTATTGGATCACTAAAATTAAATGCCGTGCGTGGATTAATCTGCAGTGGCGATGCTTTTATTAATGGTGCCGAGCCATTAGCGCGTATTCGTCGTACTTTTCCAGAAGTCGTCGCTGTTGAGATGGAATCAACCGCTATTGGACATGTTTGCCATCAATTTGATACACCTTTTGTTGTTGTTCGTGCCATTTCAGATGTGGCAGATAAAGAATCGCATTTAAGTTTTGATGAGTTTTTATCTGTTGCCGCACAACAATCAAGCTTAATGGTCACTACTATGCTTGATAAATTAAAAACAGAGACTCAGTTTTAATTTATTTAATCGATAAGCCGCTTAACAAACCCGTCTCTCTTTTAGCTCAGCAGGTAAGATAAAAATAGACGGGTATATTTGACTATAAAGACGAGAAAAAATGCGTTTCTTAAACACTTTTGCACTGTTGCTAAGCCTGATATTGACACCTTGTTATGTTATCGCAGCCACTCCCGCACAACGTGTTATTACTTTATCCCCGTCTGCCACGGAAATGGCTTATGCCGCAGGCATGGGAGAGAATATGGTTGCGGCGAGCGCTTATTCTGATTATCCACAAGCAGCAAAAGATCTCGTACAAGTTGCCGACTGGCAAGGCATTAATGTAGAACGCATTTTGCTATTAAAACCTGATTTAATTATTGCATGGCCAAGCGGTAATCCTCAACGACCGCTCGATCAGTTAAAATCATTGGGTATCCCTATTATTTACTCTGATCCACACAGTATCGAAGAAATCATTGACGATCTTACCCGACTTTCTTCTTATAGCACTCATCCTGAAGTCGCTTTAGCAAGTGCACAAAAATTACGTCAGCAATATCAAGAATTACAGCAAAAGTACGCCTCAACGACGCCTCATCAAGCGAAGAAAAAAGTCTTTATTCAGTTTGGTATGCAACCCCTATTTACGACATCAAAACATTCATTACAAAATGAGATTACCGAACTTTGTGGCGGAGAAAATATTTTTGCGAATAGTGCAGTTCCTTGGCCACAAGTCAGCCGCGAGCAAGTGATCAGTAAAAAACCTGATTTGATTTTATTTAGTGGTAAACCAAACCAAATTGCCGCAATACAACAATTTTGGCAACCTCAACTAGATATTCCTATTATCGCTATTGATGAAGATAGTTTTAGCCGACCAGCACCACGTATTATTTATGCGGCTCAACAGATTTGTGAGTCTATCGCAATCCACTCATTTTAAAGTCAATTAACTATTTAAATGAAGATTGAAGAGGTTAACAGACAAGAGTCGTAGGCAAGCTGCAACACAACCAATAACGTGCAGTGAGCGGGGCATATATAAAGATACGGGGATGACTAACGCCGTGGCAAGGCAGGATAGCCACGACGTCAAATAATATAAAAATCAGATACTAAACGATGAACCACAACCACAAGTGCTTTTCGCATTAGGATTGGTGACGATAAAACGTGAGCCTTCAAGGCCTTCAGTATAATCAACACAGCCACCCACTAAATACTGCAAGCTCATTGGATCAATAACTAAGGCAACGCCTTGTTTTTCTATGGTCATATCACCTTCATTCATAGCATCATCAAAGGTAAAACCATACTGGAATCCGCTACAGCCACCACCGGTGATATAAACACGTAGACGCAGATTTGGGTTTTCTTCATCCGCAATTAGATCTTTTACTTTATTTGCAGCCGCATCTGTAAATTGTAACGGCAGAGCCATATCATCACTCATTGTTCACTCCAGACTGGATAATCCAGTAAAAAACAGCCAGCAAAAATTGATGCTTCTTGCTGATATAATGTGATGATTATCTAATACCTGCTCTTAACCTTCAAGTTTGTTGTGGACAAAATGCACTTTTTGATACACAACTTTTCTTTATTAATGAGTGCCAACTCGAACAATAACAATGATAAATCAAAATGTTGTTGTCGTGTATTTGGCTTCATCTGCACTGTGCTTTAGAATAGGCGTTAATCTTACGCTCACCCATCATTAGGAGTCTGACATGAGCAAGTCTGAAACGCTTTATAATCTCGCACAACAAGTGATACCTGGTGGCGTCAATTCACCGGTTAGAGCATTTAACGGTGTTGGTGGCACACCGCTTTTTATTGAACGTGCTAATGGTGCGTATATTTATGATGCCGATGGACGTGCTTATCTTGACTATGTCGGTTCATGGGGACCGATGGTATTAGGCCACAATCACCCCGCTATTCGCCACGCTGTAACTGATGCGGTGCAAAAAGGCCTAAGCTTTGGTGCTCCTACGGCTGCTGAAGTGGAAATGGCAAATTTAGTCACTGAGTTAGTGCCTTCGATGGATATGGTTCGTATGGTGAACTCAGGTACAGAAGCCACCATGAGTGCCATTCGTCTTGCTCGTGGCTACACGGGTCGTGACAAAATCATTAAATTTGAAGGCTGTTACCATGGACATGCAGACTGCTTATTAGTCAAAGCAGGCTCTGGTGCATTGACGATGGGACAACCAAACTCTCCAGGTGTTCCTGCTGATTTTGTTAAACACACTTTAACTTGTACTTACAACGATTTAAATTCAGTACGTCAAGCATTTGAAAATTATCCGGAAGAAATCGCCTGTATTATTGTTGAACCCGTTGCCGGTAATATGAACTGTGTTCCACCTAAAGCCGATTTTCTACCGGGATTACGTGCATTATGTGATGAATTTGGTGCATTACTGATTATTGATGAAGTAATGACAGGTTTTCGTGTCGCATTAGGCGGCGCACAAGCTTATTACGATGTTGATCCTGACTTGACCTGTTTAGGTAAAATTATAGGTGGTGGCATGCCTGTAGGCGCCTTCGGCGGACATAAAGAAGTGATGTCTCAATTAGCCCCTATCGGTCCTGTCTACCAAGCGGGAACATTATCGGGTAACCCCATTGCGATGGCGGCGGGTCTAGCTTGTTTGCAAGAAGTTTCACAACCGGGAGTTCACCAAACACTGGATGAACTTACTACTATGTTAGCGGATGGCTTACTTGAAAAAGCACAACAAGCAGGTATCCCTATGGTAGTAAACCATGTAGGCGGTATGTTTGGTTTATTCTTTACCGATGCCAAAGAAGTGACTTGCTATCAAGACGTAATGAACTGCGATGTCGAACGCTTCAAACAGTTCTTCCACTTAATGTTAGAAAAACGTATTTACCTCGCTCCGTCGGCTTTTGAAGCTGGCTTTATGTCTATTGCTCATAGCAAAGAAGATATTCAACGTACTATCGATGCGGCTGAATACGCCTTTAGCAAAATGAAAGCGTAATCTTTCATTACTTAAATAGCATTTATTGCTGGTATTGCTGGCAAAAAAATATCCTCCGCGATTGCAGGAGGATATTTTTTATCTCAATAGTATTGCGAATAATTACTCAGAAAACAGATCGCGTAACCATTTAGGTGCCGCACTATCGTCGCCGTCGCTCTCTTGTGGTAACGGTGTACAGAGGCTATCAGGATCTGCTGTCCACACAGGTAATGTACGCACGCCGCCACCATAACAAACAAAGTTACCTTCAGCATTAATCGACATCTGTGCTATATCTTCTGGTACAGGTGGATTTAATGTTAATGGTGTTTGATTTTCTAAATAATGACGATAAAGGATCAATGCCCCTGTCGATCCTGTTAAGTTAGTTGGGCCATTATTATCACGTCCCATCCATGCAATAGTAACTTCTTTACCATCAATACCCGCAAACCAGCTATCACGTAAGTCGTTGGTGGTTCCGGTTTTACCTGCAAGGTTATATTGACCAAATTTAGGTTTTAATGCTCGTGCTGCTGTACCTGAATTAACCACCTGTTGCATACCAAACAGTGTCATATATGCTGCTTGTGGAGAAACCGTTGTTTCTGCTTGCGGGTAGCTTTGATAAAGCACCGTACCATCTTGGTTGATAACAGAGCGCAATGCCGATAATTTAGCGCGATTACCTAAACTTCCGATTGTTTGGAAAGTTTGCGCCACTTCCATTGGGGTTAAGTTTAGTGCGCCAAGTAACATCGCTGGTACTTTTTCTAAATTTTCTGCTGGGGCACCTAGTTTGATCCACGTTTTGATCACTTGGTCTAACCCGACTTCTAAACCAAGATTAACCGTTGGTACATTACGTGATGTAGCAAGAGCATCCACCAACATTAATCGCCCTTTATAACCACGATCGTAGTTACGTGGTTGCCATGGTTTTCCTCCCGGAATAGGCACTGAAATAGGTTCATCCGCCAACCAGGTATTTAAACGAAAACGCTCAGGCTCACTTAATGCGGTTAAATAAGTTGCCGGTTTTGCTAATGAGCCAATTGAACGGCGTGCGGACATGGCACGATTAAAACCGGCATATTGTGGTTGTGAACCGCCCACTAACGCCCTAACCTCACCACTGAGGCGATCTACAACAACCATTGCGCCTTCGAGATCGTTGATTTTGCGTGTTTTACGTAAATCAGCAACTCCCGTTTCTACCGCTTTTTCCGCTGCATCTTGTGAAACAGGATCAAGCGTTGTAAAAATTTTAGTCCCCGATAAATCTTTAACCTGATCACCTAATTTAGTTTGTAGCTCTTGACGAACTAACTGCATAAATGCCGGTTGTGGCGTTAGCGCTTCGCTACGAGGTTTTACTCCTAAAGGACGTGCGCTTAATACATCATAAAGCTCTTGATCGATAATTTGTTGGGTCTGTAATAATTTTAGTACCACATTACGGCGCTCTAATGCAGCCTTAGGATTGCGCCATGGATTGTATGCAGAAGCCCCTTTCACCATTCCAACCAATAATGCTTGTTGATCAAGACTTAGTTCATCAACAGGTCGACCAAAATAGTAAAGGCTAGCCAGTGGGAAACCACGAATTTGCTCATCACCACTTTGCCCTAAGAACACCTCATTAAGATACAGCTCTAAAATACGATCTTTGCTATAGCTCGCATCCATAATAATCGCCATATAGGCTTCATTAAGCTTTCTTTTTAGCGTTCTTTCATTGGTTAGGAATAAGTTCTTTACTAATTGCTGCGTTAAAGTACTTCCCCCTTGTACCGCTCTACCTGCGGTAAAGTTCGCTAACACCGCACGACCAATAGAATAAATACTGATGCCATCATGCTCATAAAAACGGCGATCTTCCGTAGCAATTAATGTATCGACTAATAGTTGAGGAAATTTATCTCTTGCTAAGAATAGACGCTGTTCACCATTAGCCGATTGCATCATAGTGATAAGCTTAGGATCGAGGCGGAAGAAACCAAATTGACGCTGATTATTCATATTGGTGATACTCACCAATGAGTTTTGTTCAAAGGTCAATTTCGCTAAAATTTGCTCTTCGCGACCATCTGGAAAATCAAACGGTCGACGTAACATCTCTATAGTGCCATTTTTAACGACAAATTCCCCAGGACGGGTGATTTTATTGACATGGCGATACTGCATACCTTCCAGTAAACTTACCATCTCTTTTTGGCTATAGTTCATGCCAGGTTCTAAATTGACAGTACGTCCATAAACGGCAGCAGGCAATTCCCATACATTACCGTCAAGGCGCTCTTTAATTTGGGAATATAAATAAACACCATAGATGCCGACTAAAACCGCAACCACAATGGCGATTTTAACAAATAACCAAAACCAAGAACGCCTTCTATTGGTTTTCTTTACTGGTTTTTTCTTTCTACTCATGAACAGTTTCTCTCATTAAAACCTCTTCACCACACCCTTAGGGTAAAGAAGCCTAACATTGTCGCTATTTTTCCAAGCTATCCCACAGGAAAGCTCTCAAATTGTTATTCAGCACGTATAAATACGCGCTAACTCCATTTTTTTACACGTCGAGTGGGGGCCGTTGTTGCGGGTGAATCTGGCCACAAATGTTTGGGATATCGCCCCTTCATCTCTTTTTGTACTTGTGTATAGCTTCCGGCCCAAAAAGTAGCGAGATCTTGTGTTTTTTGGATAGGTCGCATAGCCGGAGAAAGTAACTCCATCACTACAGGTAATTGCCCTTTTGCCACAATAGGACTTTGTTTTTCACCATAAACCTCTTGGATCCTGATAGCAATAATCGGCGGATTATCTAAATCATACCTAATCATCACTTTAGTGCCCGTTGGAGCAATATAGTGTGTTGGGAACAGCTCTTGCAATAATTGTTGCTCATGCCAAGTTAACTGATTTTTAATTATCCCATTAATATCCATTTGTAGCAGTGCCTTAAGTGATTGGGTATCGCCTAATTCAGGTTGTAACCACAATTCTAATGAGTCTAATAAAACGGCTTCATTCAATACAGGTAAATTGGCCTCAGGGCACCACTTTTGCGCTAAAGCAAGGCGAATAAACAGTTGCTTACTCTCTTCACTTAAGGGTAGAGCACTTAATCCTTGTTTACGTAACCAATTTAATAATGCCGTTTGCATTTGCGCTTTATTAGGTTTATCTAATGGCATTTGGCTAACGGTTAACTGACCTAATTGGCGCTGTTGCCAAGCGAGAAGTGTACCGCGCTTTTCATCCCATTCAACGGTGGTATTATCTTGTATCAATTCCGGAAAGATAGAGGATACTTCATTAATATCAATAGGTAAGGCTAATAAAATTCGCACATCCGCATAATGTGCATTTTGCAACAACAATGGTGCTAAAATCCACGGCGATTGGCTCATTGGTTGAGTATTATCCATCATTGCGCCTTGTCCATTAGCGAGGCGAAATCGACCTTGATTATCACGGTTTTTGGCTATTCTATCTGCAAATCCGACACTCAATAGTGATGCTAATAATTCTGGGCGACATTGCCCTTTGCATTGCTGTAATAGCTGTTTTTCACGCTGTGACCATTGATGATTTTTCTGTTGGATCAGCCATTCAAGATTAATCTCTCTGTCTCTTGGTGGCTGTTCTAAAATGGCACACAGCCTTGCTGCGGTAGCAAGATGATGCTCACTTTTTTCACTAGCATAATCTAATATTGCCGCCAATCGGGGATCGATGCCCCACTGTGCCATACGTACTCCCCGCGAGGTTAATCCCCCTTGATTATCAATGGCACCTAATCGTTGCAATAATGTTTTAGCTGCGTTTATTGCTGCTGGTGTAGGCGTATCTAACCAAGAGAGTTGGTTTATATCACGACATCCCCATTGCAATATTGAAAGCCATAACGAAGAGAGATCACTAGATAAAATTTCAGGTACTTGGTGAGTTGCCCCGCGCTCAGCTTGTTCCTGACTGATTAAGTGCCAACAAATTCCGGCTTCAAGACGTCCTGCCCGCCCCGCTCTTTGCGTTTGTGAAGCTTGACTTATTCGTTGGCGCAATAAGCTTGTTACACCACTTTTTAAGTCAAACTGGGCACGTTTTTCAATGGTACTGTCGAGCACCAAGCGAATACCTTCGATTGTTAAACTGGTTTCTGCAATATTTGTTGCTAATACAACTTTGCGATATCCCTTTTCTACAGGCTCTATGGCCTGTTGCTGTTGTGCTAATGAAAGTGCCCCATAAAGTGGAAAAATTAAGGTGTGTTTATCCACTTTGTCAGCTAATAATTGCGCGACTCTAATAATTTCTGCACTACCGGGCAAAAAAACAAGTAAAGAGCCCGTCTCTTGTGTAAGCAAACGTCGCGCCATCGTGGCAACTTCTTGTTCAAAAGGCAGGTGTGATTGAATAGGATAATAATGCCGTGAAACAGGATAACTACGCCCTTCAGAGCTAATCATCGGCGCATTCGGCAATAGTGAAGTTAATTTTTGATTATCTAATGTTGCAGACATCACTAAAAGGCGTAAATCATCACGTAATCCTGATTGCACATCTAATAGCAGTGCTAACGCTAAATCTGCTTGCAAACTCCGCTCATGAAATTCATCAAGTATCACTAAACTTACACCTGTCAGTTCAGGATCTTGCTGTAACATACGTGTCAACACCCCTTCGGTGATCACTTCTAGGCGCGTCTGCTGGCTCACTTTACTTTCAGCACGCATGCGATACCCCACCGTTTTACCCACCTCTTCATTGAGTTGACTTGCTAAACGATAAGCGATGCTTTTTGCCGCAATACGCCTTGGCTCTAATAAAATAATTTTGCCATCAAATATATTTTGTTGAAGCAAATACAGTGGCAGTGCGGTTGATTTTCCCGCCCCTGTGGGGGCGTGAAGTAAGACTTGGGGACATTGTTTTAATGCAGTAACAACAGATCCTGCTACCTCAAAAATTGGCAATAGATGCACACAAGCTCCATAACTGATTAACTTTCTCTGTGGCTCATTGTAGCATTAGCCCTTTATTAAAGGACGTATTTTCACCGGGGTGATTATGAAATTTGAACAACCACTACAATCTGCCACTTTATTAAAACGATACAAACGTTTTTTAGCAGACGTAGTGACGGCAAATGGTGAAGAATTCACGCTCCATTGTGCTAATACGGGTGCGATGACGGGATGCGCAACTCCAGGTGATACGGTTTGGTATTCCACGTCATCGAATGTCAAAAGAAAATATCCTCATAGTTGGGAATTAACCCAAACTCAATCAGGTGATTGGATCTGTATTAATACCTTAAGAGCTAATACGATCATTGCCGATGCGATAGAAGCTGGCGATATTCCAGAATTATCTGACTATGATGAGATAAGACGCGAAGTGAAGTATGGTAGTGAGAATAGCCGTATTGATATTTTACTTAAGTCAAATCATAAAGTTGACTGCTATATTGAAGTGAAATCGGTCACTTTATTAGATGCTGGAATGGGCTATTTTCCTGACGCTAAAACAGAGCGAGGTCAAAAGCACCTTCGAGAGTTGACCGCTATCGCAAAATCGGGCTTAAGGGCTATCTTATTTTACGCTGTCCCCCATACTGGCATTACACAAGTGTCTGTTGCTAAAGAGATTGACCCTAAGTATGACTTATTGCTAAAACAAGCATGTGATGCTGGGGTTGAAATTTTATGTTATCGCATCAATATTAGTGAGTACGATTTAACAATTGGAAAGCAATTACCTTTTATTTCAAAAGGTTAATACGTTCTCATGGTGTTGGTTAAGTATTTTTTAACTAAAATGGCCTTTTTACTTGCGTGCCTTCACATCATGAGAAAACTTATTAAAGGAATAATTGCTATCCGCGCGGGCATCTGCTATTTATAGCGCCCTATTTTTTTCCCTTCCTATTTAAGGTGGGGGATTATTCAGAAAATGCGTATGTAGGAGAAGCATTATGCAAGAAGGGCAAAAGCGTAAAACATCGTCCATGAGCATTCTCGCTATTGCTGGCGTTGAGCCATATCAGGAAAAACCGGGCGAAGAGTACATGAACGAAGCCCAATTAGCGCATTTTAAGCTAATACTTGAATCTTGGCGCAATCAGCTCAGGGATGAAGTCAACCGTACCGTCACTCATATGCAAGATGAGGCGGCCAACTTCCCAGATCCTGTTGACCGTGCTGCACAAGAAGAAGAATTCAGTCTTGAGCTGCGTAACCGTGATCGTGAACGTAAACTCATAAAGAAAATTGAGAAAACACTGAAGAAAGTTGAAGATGATGACTTCGGCTTTTGTGAGTCTTGCGGTGTTGAAATCGGCATCCGCCGTTTAGAAGCTCGTCCAACAGCCGATCTCTGTATCGACTGTAAAACATTAGCTGAAATCCGTGAAAAACAGATGGCTGGCTAATTAATGAGTATAGCCTCAGTACTTAGGTGCTGGGGCTTTAATCTAAACATTAATACCCAAGATGACAATGTGTATTAGGCATTTAGTGCCATTATTAATAAACCAACTTTGTTTTGGTGGTTTGGTTACAGCATTGGCTCGTTATCTTCAAGCTGACACAAATTATGAGCGTTGGCGCTTTCACATCAATAATATCATCCTCCAATTAATACTTCTTGATACAATAACTCAGACTATTCGCACTGTGATGACGATGTTTATTCACATAAAAGAGAAGTTATTTGCGTATAATTCTATCACTATAGCTGATGGCCATAAGCAAGGAACAATATTGATGGAGCACATTTTCTTACCTCGTCAACCGTTGCTGTCAGGCAAGATTATTCGTTAACATTATGATGAAGATGCACAATAACCCACACAAAGCATTCTCAAAAAATGTTCAGTAGGCTATGATTAGCCGCTTAATTTTTTAATTATTAGATTTAATTATTCGAGGTGTCATATTTTTAACCGAGTAGCGCATTTCTGCCGTAATTTGCTAGGACGACAAACAACATCGTCAGATACAGAATCGGTAGCGAGTGAAAGGCCTGTCACTGCATCTGACCGACCTAAAAAAGAAACACAAACGACTGTGCGTCGGCGTCCTGCCCTATCCGCAGACCGTCCCCGTAAGAACAAAAGTAATAACGAAAAGGCGAACGGGAGTGATTTGCCAATGACTGTGATCCCAAGAGATCAACACCCGATTTCGCGTAAAGACATCAGTGATAACGCACTAAAAGTTCTTTATCGTCTGAATAATTCAGGCTTTCAGGCTTATTTAGTGGGTGGTGGTGTACGCGATCTATTATTAGGGAAAAAACCAAAAGACTTTGATATTGCTACCAATGCAACGCCAGAAGAAGTCCGTCGATTATTTCGTAATAGCCGCTTAGTAGGTCGACGCTTTCGTCTAGCGCATATTATGTTTGGCCCCGAAGTGATTGAAGTCGCTACTTTCCGTGGCTCTCATGAAGATCATGAAACATCCGATCGCAATCAGTCACAACAAGCACAAAGCGGTATGTTGCTGCGCGACAATATCTTCGGATCGATTGAAGAAGATGCCATTCGTCGGGATTTTACCTTAAATAGTCTCTATTACGGCGTCGATGATTTTGCTGTACGTGATTATGTGGGGGGCTTGGCTGATCTTAAATCAGGTACTATTCGTTTAATTGGCTCTCCTGAAACTCGCTATCGTGAAGATCCAGTTCGGATGCTAAGAGCTATCCGCTTTGCCAGTAAACTGGATATGCGTATCGCACCGGAAACTGCAGAGCCAATTAGCCAATTAGCACCACTATTACGTAATATTCCTTCAGCACGCCTATTTGAAGAATCGCTGAAATTATTACAAACAGGACATGGTTATAAAACCTATCGGTTAATGCGCCATTTCCAACTTTTAGAGCCTCTTTTTCCATTAGTTGCCTCAAGGATCACTGAGCAGCAAGATACCCCAATGGAAAGAATGATCGAACAGGTGCTAAAGAATACCGACTATCGTATTAGTAAAGAAATGCGCGTAAATCCGGCATTCTTATTTGCAGCAATGCTATGGTATCCCTTAGTGGAGCATGCCGAAAAACTGGCTCAAGAAAGTGGACTGTCTTATTACGATGCTTTCTCAATGGCGATGAATGATATTTTAGATGAGCAATGTCGTACTATTGCGATCCCTAAACGTATCACCACCACGATGCGTGATATTTGGCAATTACAGCAGCGTTTACCTAAGCGTCAAGGGCGCCGAGCCAATAAACTGCTTGAGCATCCTAAATTCCGTGCAGCATTTGATCTACTGGAATTACGCGCTAATGTACAAAGAAATCCTGATCTGGAAGCATTAGCCGCTTGGTGGGCTGATTTTCAGATTTCAAACAATACACAACAACGCTCTATGGTCTCTGAATTAGGTCCAGGCCCGGTACGTAAAAGGACACGTCCTCGTAAACGTCCTCGTCACCCTAATGCAAAAAATAATGCACCAAGACAAGAGAACAAACATGAGTAAGCAACAACAGCGTGTGTATATTATTCTGGGCAGTAATTTAAACTCACCAGAACAGCAAGTAAAATCGGCGATAAAAGCGATTAGTGAAATCCCTAATACTACACTGATTGCCCAATCACCTTGGTATCGCACACGCCCTATGGGACCTCAAGATCAACCCGATTATCTCAATATGGCTGTCGCCGTTGATACTACTTTAGCCCCAGAAGAGTTGCTCGACCATACACAAGCAATTGAACTTGCCCATGGTCGTGAAAGAAAAGCAGGTAACCGTTGGGGACCTCGTACCCTTGATTTAGATATCATGTTATTTGGTGATCAAGTTATACAGACCGAACGTTTAACTGTGCCTCATTATGGACTTAAGGTGCGTGAATTTATGCTTTATCCATTGGCGGATTTAGCACCTGAACTTTGTTTCCCTGATGACGGAGAACGATTAGCAGACAGATTAGCGCTCGTACCTAAAAATGGTATGGAAAAGTGGTGATACCACATAATAAGCGTGTTTGATGTTAATGGTTGATGCTGTTGACTGACAGTATCAACCCCGTTCACAACTCTCTTGTACTGTTCCTTTATCGCGTTATCCCTCCCCATAAGTGATAAAATACGCCCTTCCCTCCCGCCTGTTATATCACCATTTCTAATTCTTGGATAAATATCAAAATATTTTTTATTTCTATTTTTTATTATTCAATTCACGACTTTTTCTTCGTTTTTAGTACGTAGATGCTACAATCAGCAGTTAATGTTTTTTATTTATGTCATATTCTCTTTAATAAACAAATAATTAACTGACATAAATAACTCAATTTACACGCAACACACCATGGAGTTTATTATCATGAAGCCGGTTACGCTATCTACGCTCAATCGCTATAAACAAGAAAAGAAAAAGTTTGCCACTATCACGGCTTATGATGCTAGCTTTGCTCGTCTATTTGCCAATGAAGGTATTCCTGCCATGTTAATTGGTGATTCACTCGGTATGACACTACAAGGTCATGACAGCACATTACCTGTCACCGTTGAGCAAATTGCCTATCATACCCGTTGTGTAAGAGCAGGCGCCCCTAACGCTTTCTTAATTGCTGATATGCCTTTTATGTCTTATTCCACTCCAGAGCAAGCCTGTCTTAACGCAGCTATTTTAATGCAAGCGGGAGCGAATATGGTCAAAATTGAAGGAGGAAGCTGGCTTATTCCTACAGTCAAAATGCTCACTGAACGCGCAGTGCCTGTTTGTATTCACCTAGGCTTAACCCCTCAATCTGTTAATGTGTTTGGTGGCTATAAAGTACAAGGTCGAGAAGAAGCTGCTGCAGAGCAACTTAAGCAAGATGCTATGGCGCTTGAAGCCGCAGGAGCACAACTAGCTGTATTAGAATGCGTCCCCGTTTCCGTAGCAAAAACTATTACCGGATCACTCAATATTCCCGTTATCGGCATTGGTGCCGGCAATGTCACTGATGGACAAATTCTTGTGATGCATGATTTATTAGGTCTAACACCTAATGCCCCTAAATTTTCTAAAAATTTCTTACAAGAAGCTGGCTCCTTACCCGAGGCTGTCAGACTGTATGTTCAACAAGTTGAACAAAAACTGTTCCCTCAAGAACAACACTCATTTAACTGATTTATCATTTAAATTCATTAAAATAGTTTAAAGGAGTCACGCTATGCTAATTATTGAAACAACGCTTATCTTACGCCGCGAAATTAAGCGACTAAAACAAGAAGGTAAACGCATTGCATTGGTTCCGACCATGGGCAACCTGCATCAAGGTCACCTAAAACTGATAGAAGAAGCGCGTATTCATGCTGATGTGGTTATCGCCTCTATTTTTGTTAATCCAATGCAATTCGATAGAGAAGCCGATTTAGCAAACTATCCACGAACCCTACAAGAAGATTGCGAGTTACTGCGCGATAAACATGTTGATATTGTCTTTGCCCCATCAGCGAAAGAGATGTACCCAAATGGGATGGAAAACCAAACGATTGTTGAGGTTCCAGTACTTTCTTCTGTGTTAGAAGGCGCTAGTCGCCCAGGACATTTCCGCGGTGTAACAACCGTTGTAAGTAAACTATTCAACCTTGTACAGCCTGATGTCGCGCTATTTGGTGAAAAAGATTATCAACAACTGCAGATCATAAAAAAAATGGTCAGTGATTTATGTTTTGATATCAGTATTATTCCAGTCCCTATTGTGCGTGATAAAACAGGATTGGCATTTAGCTCTCGAAATCGTTTGTTATCAGATAATGAAAAACAACAAGCCCCTGTGCTTTATCAAGCTATGCAACAGATAGCCGAGCAATTAAAATCGGGAGACCTTGATGTTAACCAACTATTACAAACTGCCAAAGCAACCCTTGAACAACAAGGCTTTCGTGCTGATGAATGTTTTATTTGTGATGCACAAACACTAGCACCACTTAGCGAAGAGAGCCGATGTGCCGTTATTTTAATGGCAGCTTGGTTAGGTAACACTCGTTTAATCGATAGCCAACAAGTTAGCTTAGTCTAATGCATAATTAAAAATAGGAAACACAACAATGCTACGCACCATGTTACAAGGCAAACTTCATCGCGTAAAAGTCACCCAAGCTGATCTTCACTATGAAGGCTCTTGCGCGATTGATCAGGATTTTATGGATGCCGCTGGTATTCTTGAAAATGAAGCCATTGATATTTATAACGTTGACAATGGTGAACGTTTCTCTACTTATGCCATTTGCGCAGAAAGAGGGTCTGGTATTATTTCTGTCAATGGCGCAGCCGCTCGCCGTGCTGCTGTAGGTGATCGCTTAATTATTTGCTCTTATGTGCAAATTCCAGATAGCGATGCGCGTAGCCATAAACCCAACATTGCCTATTTTGAAGGCGACAATGAAATGAAACGCATTGCTAAAGCCGTTCCCGTTCAAGTCGCTTAATCTGCCAATCCCCCTTACAAATGGAGGTTCCCTGTTTGTGAGGGGGTAATTCTGCCCTGCTAATTGTCTCGATTCAATACGCTAAAAGCGAGAGACAAAGCGCAAAAGCGTGTTTTTGCTCCCTTTTTTCTCGCATAACTTCCTGTAGCTTGTTATAAAACAGATAAATATTACCTAACAATGCTTAGCCTAATAAAAATATGATAAACGTTGCTCTCATCGATGATCACATTGTTGTGCGTTCTGGGTTTGCACAACTGCTAATGCTAGAGCCGGATATTAATATTGTCGGTGAATACGCAAATGGCCAAGAAGCTTGGCCCTATTTATTAAATGATAATATTGATGTGGCGGTGATGGATCTCTCTATGCCTGGAGAGAGTGGCCTACAATTACAAAGTCGATTAAAACAAAAACGCCCTGATTTTCGGACAATTATTTTAAGTATTTATGATACCCCCGCATTTGTACAAAGCGCTTTAGATTCCGGTGCCCATGGCTATTTAACTAAGCGCTGTGGTCCACAAGAGCTCGTTCAAGCAGTACGTGCTGTGTATCAAGGGGGCTGTTATCTCTGTGCTGATGCCATGAAAGCACTTCGACAGACACCAGAAAAAGAAGATGCTTTACATAGTTTAACCCCTCGCGAAAGAGAGATTTTTAATCTGCTAGTACAAGGTATTAATGTTAAAGCTATCGCCGTACAACTGAATCTCAGTCATAAAACGGTGCATGTTCATCGAGCCAATATACTGGGTAAATTGAACTGTGAAACAACCATTGATTTAGTCCATTTTGCATTAAACAACCAGTTAATCACCGGAACACTCTAACATGCAAAGAGGCGCACGTTTTTTTCTTCAATCTCTCTTTTTATTGTTGACCTACTCTTTACTCTGGTTGTCACTTTGGGTGATCAGTTTTTATCTTAGTCATAATGGTCAACAAGCCGCTCTTTTTTTACCTCAAGGCTTACGGCTAGCATTATTTATTTTACTTTGGCGACGTTTTTGGTTGCCGATGTTATTGGCCGAATGGGGGCTTTATTACTGGCTAACTCAACAGCAATTAATTACCCATGTAACTCTTTATCTCTCACCTTTAATCAGCTTATTGGTCGCACTAGAAGTACAACGGATCTGGTGGCGTTACCCACTTTATTGGCAACGGTTAACCTTACTTATCGCAGCGGTCGGATTTAATAGCCTATTACAAGCCTTTCTACTCAGTTTTTTTCTCACGACGTCCACCAGCGCAATATTTTTGACCTCAATAACAGGTGGTATTTTATTGGCTCCCTTTGTTTTTCTACTTTATGAATATTTACGCGAATTACAAAGTCGAGTATTAATCGCCGAAATCACCCCAGAGCCACCATTGCGTACCTCCTTATTAATGTGGGTATTCCTCTTTTGTCTTATTGGATTAAGTGCACAATTCTTTCTTACCCCAGAAATTGAACGCTTATTAGTTATTCTGGTTTTTATTCCTAATGTTTTTATGGCTTATCGTTATGGTTGGCAAGGGGGCGTATTATCCGCGTTGTTAGGTAGTTTAATGATTACCTTTGCTAGACAAGTAAATGGTGCTTTTGCCGATTTGCATGAATTAGAGATGTTTTTAACAACCCAAGCCTTAATTGGTATTGGTTTAGGTATTGCTATTAGTCGCCAGCAACAACTTGCCAATAATTTACGTCATTATCAGCTACGTTTAGAGCAAGAGTTACAAGCACGCCGAGCGTTGATGGAACAACTAGTACATACCGAAGAAGATGTTAAAAAAGCCATTGCTCGTGAATTACATGATGAAATTGGACAAAATATTACAGCTATTCAAATTCAGTCAATGTTAGTAAAAAGAAGTGCAGATAACGATAAAACACGCCAGTCAGGCGAGCAAATTGAGCGATTAGCCCAACAAATACATCAATCTACCCGACAACTGCTACGCCAACTAAGGCCGCCTATTTTAGAAGAGATGTCATTAGAGAAGGCTCTACACCATTTAATTGATGAGTTCTCATTTCATGAAAATGGTATTCACTGTCATTTTCATTATGCTCTTGAAACAGAGCCTGAAAGCGACACCATTATTTTTACACTCTACCGACTAGTGCAAGAACTACTCAATAATATCAGCAAACACGCTAATGCCAGTGAAATCCACATTTCGCTTACTCAACATCAAGCACAATTACGACTGGTTGTTCATGATAATGGTATTGGCATTTTGCCTACACAACCTAATAACGGTTTTGGGCTACGAGGTATTGAAGAGCGGATCTGCGCATTGGGGGGAGAATGGGAAGTAATTAGTCAGCTTGGTACTAAAATAATTGTTAACTTACCCACAAATTCAATAGAAAAGCGTGAAAACTAGGAATTAGTCTTAGTCATCTACAACCTTCTCTCATTCTTTTTAACTGCATTTTTCTTACATTGGCAATATCAGAGAGGATGTTATGTTAGGTAAAAATTTGGCATCAATAAATAAGACCTATGATTTTTGGCGTAAAAATTTAATGTTGTCGATGATCATTGGCTATGCCACGTTTTACCTGACTCGTAAAAGCGTCAATTTTGTGATGCCCGTTATGCAAACGGAACTGCATCTAGATAAAGGTGATATTGGCTGGATAGCCAGCCTGTTTTATCTCACTTATGGTCTATCAAAATTTCTCTCTGGTATTTTCCATGACCAATACGGCTACCGTTGGTTTATGGGCGCAGGTCTGGTAATGACAGGGGTGATGAATATTATTTTTGCCTACTGTTTATCCTTTCCTGCCTTGCTTTTAGTCTGGGCACTTAATGGTTTCTTTCAAGGATGGGGTTGGCCCCCTTGTGCAAGGTTACTCACCCATTGGTATTCACGTAATGAACGCGGTTTCTGGTGGGGATTATGGAATATCTCCATCAATCTTGGCGGGATGAGTATTCCCCTTTTAACCGCTTGGTTGGCAACCCATTTTAGTTGGCAAATAGCCTTAGTTATTCCCGGCCTAATAGGCATTGTTATGGGGTTATGGCTTTGTATGCAACTAAAAGGAACACCAGCAGAAGAAGGGTTACCCACAGTAGGTGTATGGCGGCGCGATATTTTTGAATTACGTCAAGAGCAAGTATCGCCTCCGACCCCTATGTTAACCATTTTGAAAGAAAGCATCTTATTTAACCGAATGATCTGGTTACTAGGTTTTTCTTATATTTTAATTTATCTCATCCGTATGGCGATAAATGATTGGGGAAATATTTGGTTATCAGAAACCCATGGCGCTAACTTGTTAAGTGCTAATGCCATTCTTTCTCTTTTTGAGATGGGTGGATTGTTAGGCGCGTTATGTTCAGGCTGGGGCTCGGATTTATTATTCCGTGGCCAACGAGCACCAATGATATTGCTGTTTTCACTCGGGCTTTTTATCGCAGTAACAGCACTTTGGCTAATGCCAATTCATCATTATGCATTGCTTGCAGCCTGTTTTTTCAGTATCGGTTTTTTTGTGTTTGGACCACAGATGTTAATCGGACTTGCTGCCACAGAATATTGTCATAAAAACGCAGCAGGTACGGTAACAGGCTACTTGGGATTGTATGCCTATTTAGGGGCTGCAATAGCAGGTTGGCCATTAAGTCAGGTCATGGCGCATTATGGTTGGACTGGGATGTTTGTATTATTAACCAGTGCTGCGGCCTTAATGGGACTACTACTAATGCCATTGCTGATCGCTGATGTCAGTAAACGTGAGCATTTAGTTGGCCCACTTTCATTTTCCGATGACGACACATTTAAAAGGTTCTGAACATGAAACTGAAAACTCTCTCTACACTTGTTGCCGCCGGCTTAGCTCTTTCTACGGTAAGTTTATCCACCAGTGCTGCGGGTCGCTTAGTGGTTTATTGCAGTGCCACAAATGCGATGTGTGAAGCTGAAACTAAAGCTTTTGCTGAAAAGTATGATGTTAAAACCACTTTTGTTCGTAATGGCTCCGGCAGTACATTAGCGAAAATAGAAGCAGAAAAACGCAATCCGCAAGCTGATGTTTGGTATGGCGGAACAATGGATCCTCACTCACAAGCGGGTGAAATGGATCTGCTAGAGCCTTATGTATCCGCCAATCTTGATCAGATCATGCCACAATTTCGTGATCCGGCTAAACGCAAAGGAAACTACTCTTCTGCGGTTTATGTCGGTATTCTAGGTTTTGGTGTCAATAAAGATCGTTTAAAAGAGAAAGGTCTACCTATTCCGACCTGTTGGAAAGATTTAGTCAAACCTGAATACAAAGGTGAAATTCAAATCGCTGATCCACAAAGTTCAGGCACTGCATACACTGCATTAGCAACTTTCGATCAATTATGGGGAACAGAGCAAGCCTTTGATTATCTGAAAAAACTAAATACCAATATCTCTCAATATACTAAATCAGGTATTGCACCAGCGCGTAACGCCGCCCGTGGTGAGGCCGCGATTGGTATCGGCTTCTTACACGACTATTCACTCGAAGTTGAAAACGGGGCACCACTAGAGCTTATCTCACCTTGTGAGGGCACAGGTTACGAAATTGGCGGTGTCAGTATCATCAAAAATGCCCGTAATATGGATAACGCTAAGTTATTTGTAGACTGGACACTCTCTAAAGAAGCACAAGAAATTAGTTGGAAAGAGGGTAAATCTTACCAAATTCTCACCAATACCACGGCTGAATCTTCCCCGATGGCTTTGAAATTATCAGACTTAAAACTGATTAACTACGACATGGATAAATATGGCGATAGTGATGTTCGTAAAGAGCTGATAAATAAATGGGTTACCGAAGTAAAAATGGGTAAATAGCCTATCAATAGGGCGAGAGATGCTCTCGCTCTTTTTTTTACATAATAATAATGAGCTTTACTGTCGGGGGATTTATGTCTCACACACTCGCTTTGTCTGAAAAAAAGAGGTGGGATCCCATATTTTTATGGATCCTGATTGCATGGATGGCATTTATATTAATGCCTTCATGGAGCCTTGATTATGGTCTATTTGATTCTACCGCAGATGAATTACTTACCTCTTATGGCTGGAGTAACTTAAATATCAGTCTGCTCTGGTTTTTACTTCCCAGCATACTATTAATTCGTCCTTTACATCCTGTAGGGCGAGAAAATCGTATTCGTCACTATTTTGATGCAAGTTTTGCCTTTTTCTGCGCCTTTATCACTATTGTTACCGCAACGATGGAAGGTCGTGGTCTGGGTTATTCGGTTATCGTGCTATTTATTTCATTAGGAATGATAGCCAAGCATGCTTTAACACGCTTAGAGTGGTTAGGGGGTGATAGCTTTGTGATTGGCTCATTAATCACAGTTGTCGCCTTAATCGGTGTTTTTATTATCTTTCCAAGTGTCGCTATCTTTATTCCGATGTTTCAAGATAGTGCTGGCAATTTTGCCCCCTTTGAATTTATTGCCATTCTCAGCCAAGCCCATATTGTTCAGGTGATGATCAATTCAATCTTACTGTCTATCGCAGTTGGTATTGGCTGTACTTTTTTTGGTTTGATCCTCGCCATTTATACATCACGTATTGCAGTAAGATCAGCGATTATTGGTCGAGTATTTTCTATTTTACCTATTGTCACTCCCCCTTTTGTTGTGGGTTTAGGTGTGACCTTGATGATGGGACGTTCAGGTTATATCACTGAATTTTTGGCAACTTATGCAGGTTTAGAAAATACCAACTGGTTATATGGCTTTACGGGAATTTGGCTTGCACAAGTACTTGCCTTTACCCCTATGTCTTTTATGATCTTAGATGGTGCAATTAAAACAATCCATCCGTCATTAGAAGAGGCTTCTTATACCCTTAGAGCTAATCGCTACCAAACATTCTTTCATGTTTTTATGCCGTTACTAAAACCAGCATTAGCCAATGCCTTTTTGATCGTTATAGTGCAATCATTGGCTGATTTTAGTAACCCATTGGTGCTAGGTGGCAACTTTGACGTGATTGCCACTCAAATTTATTTCTATATCACCGGCTCTCAACTTGATTACCAAGCAGCAAGTACGTTAGGTGCTTCACTGTTGGTATTCTCATTATTAGTGTTCTGCATTCAATATATGTGGATTGGCAAACGCTCATATGTCACGGTGTCAGGTAAATCCTATCGTGGTGATGTTCAACCATTACCCACCTCCTTAGTAACCTTTGTCACTAGTGTGCTGGGTATTTGGGTTATCTTTAATATCTTACTCTATGGCAGCATTTTCTACGGTAGCTTTACGGTTAACTGGGGTGTGGATTACACCTTAACCTTTGATAACTTTATTAAATTATTTGGTCAAGGGATGAGCGATGGCGCATGGCCATCATTACTTGATACCTTACTTTATGCGGGTATCGCAGCACCTATTACCGCTATTTTAGGGCTTTTGATCGCCTATATTGTTGTGCGCCAGGATTTTAAAGGTAAAAAGAGTATCGAATTTACGACCATGCTCTGTTTTGCCGTTCCCGGTACTGTTGCGGGGGTCTCTTATATCTTGGCATTTAATGATTCACCGTTTTATTTAACAGGAACGGCAGCCATTGTGATTATCTCAATGACCATGCGTAACGTTCCCGTGGGAATACGAGCGGGTATTGCAGGATTGGGACAAATCGATAAATCGTTGGATGAGGCGTCATTAAGTTTAAGAGCAAATTCAATGCGAACTATTTTGTATGTGCTATTGCCTTTATTACGCCCCGCGATTTTATCCGCTTTAATTTATAGTTTTGTCCGCGCAATAACCACCGTCAGTGCGATTGTATTCTTAGTCACCCCTGAAACTCGCGTTGCTACCGCTTATATTTTAAATCGAGTTGAAGATGGTGAATACGGCGTCGCGATTGCCTATGGCTCGATTTTAATCATCGTGATGTTGGCTATTATTTTCTTATTTGACTATTTGATTGGCGAAGCCCGTGTTTCACGCTCTAAAGCCAAAAATGCACAGTAATACGGAGTATAAATCATGACACAATCAGATTTCGTTGAACTGAAAAATATTGTTAAGCGTTTTGGTACAAACACGGTAATTGACACGCTCAGTTTATCTATTCCTCAAGGAAAAATGGTTTCGTTATTGGGGCCATCAGGTTGCGGTAAAACGACAGTACTACGCTTAGTGGCTGGATTAGAAAAACCGACAGAAGGTAAAATTTTTATTGATGGTGAAGATGTTACTGATCGCTCAATCCAACAACGTGATATTTGTATGGTGTTTCAGTCTTACGCCCTGTTCCCTCATATGTCTTTAGGTGACAACATTGGTTATGGCTTAAAAATGTTAGGTCGCCCAAAGGCAGAGATCAAACAGCGAGTGGCAGAGGCTCTAGCCTTGGTAGATTTAGCAGGATTTGAAGATCGTTTTGTCGATCAGATTTCAGGCGGTCAGCAACAACGAGTGGCATTAGCTCGTGCTTTGATCTTAAAACCCAAAGTGCTGTTATTTGATGAGCCATTAAGTAATCTGGATGCTAACTTGCGCCGTAGCATGAGGGAGAAAATTCGTGAATTACAACAACAGTTTAATATCACCTCCCTGTATGTTACCCATGACCAAAGTGAAGCTTTTGCCGTTTCCGATATGGTGTTAGTGATGAATAAAGGCAAAATAATGCAATTAGGTTCACCACAAACTTTATATCGCCAACCGGCCTCTGAGTTTATGGCAAGTTTTATGGGAGATGCCAATCTCTTCCCTGCTACTCTAGGGGCTGATTATGTGGATATTTTTAATTATCGCTTACCTCGCCCCGAGAACTTTAACAGCAACAAAACCGAAATTAGAGTGGGTGTCAGACCTGAAGCTATTACCTTATCTCAACAAGGTGAAGCTTGTCAGCAATGTACAATAATCCATGTCGCCTATATGGGACCACAATATGAGGTGACTGTTGCATGGCAAAATCAAACATTGTTATTACAAGTGAATGCAACCCAACTTCAACCTAATGAAGGTGATAGCTATTATCTACAAATCCATCCTTATGGGATGTTTATCTTAGAATAATGGCTTTTATTTTAGTGAGTGAGGCACCCAATGGGTGCCTCTTTTTTTATCGTTATAAACTACAGCATCTTCCCCTGATGTGACATCCTGGTGTAAATACAGAAGTGATATTACAGATAAGCTTATAATCTTATCCTTTGTTTTATAAGGTTATTATTTGTTTTGTTGTTATATGGTTGCTATTCCCCTTGCGCAAGATATTTTTGCATTTCATCAGTTGGCACCATACCGCCTCCCGTCGCCCATACTAAATGCGTCGCATTGTGCATTTTTTGACTATCAAGTGATAAACCTTGTAGATAATCTTTAGCTTGAGAAACATGAATAGCCCCTGTCATTCCTGCTAAAGCGGAAGGCTCTAACTGGATCCCTTCTTCTTTGTTTAACAAGCTCAATAAGTTATATAACTCTTGATCATCAATGGTGTAATAACCATCAATCAAACGCTCCATTGCCCGTCCAACAAAGCCAGAGGCTCTACCTACCGCCAAACCATCAGCAGCAGTAATATTGTCGATACCCACTTCTTGAACAGAAATACCATCATGTAACTGGGTATACACCCCAAGTAACATACAAGGAGAATGGGTTGGCTCAGCAAATAGACAATGTACTGCATCACCAAATGCCAGTTTTAACCCAAAAGCGACACCACCAGGCCCTCCACCTACACCACATGGCAGATAGACAAACAGAGGATGTTCACTATCGACCGGAATATTAAGCGTTTCAAATTGATGTTTTAAACGTAATCCAGCGACGGCATAACCCAAGAATAATGTTTTTGAATTTTCATCATCAATAAAGAAACAACGAGGATTTTTTTCTGCCTCTTTACGTCCTTGTTCAACCGCAATACTGTAATCTTGCTCATATTCCACAACATTAACACCATGAGCGCGTAGCTTGTCTTTTTTCCATTGACGAGCATCCGCAGACATATGAACACTAACGCTAAAGCCCAGTTTTGCACTCATAATGCCAATCGACATTCCTAAGTTACCCGTGGAGCCGACGGCAATACTGTATTGGCTAAAAAATTTGCGGAATTCATCAGAAAATAATTTTTCATAATTATCCTCTGTGGTCAGAAGCCCGGCCTCTATGGCTAATTTTTCAGCGTGAGTGAGCACTTCATAAATCCCCCCGCGCGCTTTAATTGAACCAGAAATAGGTAAGTGGCTATCCTTTTTCAAACGCAATTGTCCCTCAATAAGGGTGTTATAGCGCTTTTCTAGTGCCTCTTTCATTTGAGGGATATCCACAACGGCTGATTCGATGATCCCCTCAGTTGATGCGGTTTCTGGAAAGGCTTTCATTAAATAAGGTGCAAAACGTTGTAATCTTGCCTGTGCATCCATCACATCATTTTGCGTTAAACCTACATAAGGAAGTCCCTGGTCAGTTGAGGTAACATTGGGGTTAAACCAAACCACCTCTTTTAAATCCACTAAATCACGTACCAGTGGATAATCATTTTTTAATTTATTTATATCTATCGTGGTCATCGTCATTCTCTTTTATATGACAAAAGAAAGCATAAAAGTGCCCCCTAATGCCACAAATGAAGCAATAAAGGTCGCGATACTATAAAAACGGAAAGTTTCGCTTAATGTGGCATTACAATACTGTTTTACTAACCAAAATAGGGAGTCTGTGACAATCGTACAGCCAATAGCCCCAGAGCCAATTGCCAATGTAATAATTTCAGGGCTAATATCTGGATACATTGGCATTAATGGTGCAACGATAGCGGTCGCACCCATCATAGCAACCGTTGCTGATCCTACTGCTGCATGCAGAATAATCGCTACTAGCCAAGCTAATAAAATAGGATGCATATCCAAATTAGAGAGGATCACCGCCAATGAATCGCTTAAACCACTCCCTTTTAAAATGCCGTTAAATGCGCCCCCAGCACCAATAATTAACAAAATATTGGCAATAGAGCTAAAACTATCTTCTGTTTTTTTCAATAGGGTACTCATGCCCATATTACGGCGAATACCTAAAATATAGTAAGCAACAAAAGCAGCAATAAACATTGCCGTAATCGGGTTACCAATAAATTGTAATGCAATATAAACCGAAGTGCCTTTTTCCATATTAAGCTCTGCGGCGGTTTTAATCAGCATCAGAACAATAGGTAATAAAACCGTAAATAATGTCGCCCCAAGTGAAGGTAAATCTTTTTCTTGACGAATTTCCATATCAGAAAATGCTTCTGGTACGGTTTTAAAAGGTAAGCGCTCACCCAATACTTTTAAGAAAAGAGGCCCGCCCACTAATGAGGCTAATAATCCAACAGCAAGACCGGCAACGATCACCGTTCCCATATCTGCCCCTAACTCATTAGTGACAAAAAGCGCTGCTGGGTGTGGAGGAACAATACAATGCACGGCCATTAATGCAGTACATAAAGGGATGGCGAGTTTTAATAATGAGGTGTTTGTTTTTTTAGCAATAGAGAATGCTAATGGAATAAGTAGCACTACCCCTACTTCAACAAACAGGGTAATACCACAAATCAGTCCCACCAATACCATAATAACATCCGGTGATAACCAGCGGCATTTTTGTAAGGTGATACCGATGCGCTCCGCCGCCCCCGATATTTCCATCATTTTACCGAGAATAGTACCCAAACCAATAATGGCGGCTAAAAATCCCAGCGTTCCCCCAATCCCATTTTCAATTGCACTGACCATTTCTAATGGGTTCATTTTCATTGCCATACCGACAAAAAAACTGGCAAGTAGTAGTGCTAAAAATGGATGAAACTTAAGTTTTATTATAGTAAAAACAATGAGCAAGATACTTATAATCAGAGTACCTAGTACCCATAGTGTCGGTTCCATAGATCAATCCCTAATTTTTATTTATTGTTAAACATATTGAATATTAATCATTCGACACTTACAAATGATGAAAATAGATACTAAGATGAATTCAATTAAGCCAAATAGGTGATCAGATGCACAAATATTTATCATTTAGATTTCATCTTGGCTATCTTTCACCTTAACATTAACTTGATTATTACCTTACGTTACTAATAATAATTAAATGAGAATAAAAAATGTTTGGATCTTCTAACGTGATCTTGAGAAATAAGCGCTTATCCAGTTATCAATTAGCACGACTTCACACTTTTGAAGCAACGGGACGGCATTTATCATTCGCTTTAGCCGCAGAGGAATTGTCCTTGACGCCTAGCGCGATCAGCCATCGTATTAATACACTAGAGAAAGAATTAGGGATAAAGCTATTTAATCGCTTTCATCGGCGTATTGAATTAACCGAAGAAGGTGAACGTATTTATTGGGCATTGAAAAAAACACTTGAAGATATTAATCAAGAGATTTTAGATATCTATAATCAAGAAATATCTGGCGTATTAACGGTGTATTCTCGCCCTTCTATTGCGCAATGTTGGCTTGTACCTCGTATTTCTGATTTTACTCAACGCTATCCTTCTATTGAATTAAACTTACTTACTGGCAATGACGATATTAATTTTCGTGGTTATGGTATCGATCTCGCTATCTATTTCGATGATAAACACCTGAAAAATCTCTATTGTGAAGATTTAATCTCAGAATCAATTATTCCTGTTTGTAGCCCTGAATATGCTGCTCGCCATGAATTAGTAGGTAATATCCATCACCTTGCTAATTGTACTTTGTTACATGATAGACAAGCTTGGAGTAATAACTCTGATTTTGATGAATGGCGCGCTTGGAGTGAATATATGGGATTAGGATTATTTCCAAATAAAAGTAATATTTGTTTTGATCGCTCTGATTTAGCTGTTATTGCTGCCGTTAATCATTCCGGTGTCGCAATGGGGCGTAAACGCTTAATTCAAAAACAACTCGCAAATAATGAATTAATAGTCCCTTTTGATAATTGTGAGTTTTTTTGTGCACAACGCTATTATCTGGTTACCCGCGATGAAAAGAGTAACGCTAAAGTACAGCTTTTTATTCAATGGCTGAAAAAACAGATCTTACAAGGGATGTGATCTGACAAAATAAAAAAGAGATCGGTTTAATCTAAACCGATCTCTTACTCATTGGATGATGGTGATGAAATTAATCCGCTAAAAAGTGTTTATCTTCAAGGACAATTAATGGCTCAATATCACTGTCTTTTTTTATCACTAATGTAGGATCAGAGCGTAAGCAACAACCACCATAATGTCCATCTACCGTAAAGGTACAAACCTGAATATATCGGTTAGACACTTTTGGTAAACACCATAACTCTTGATAAATATTTTCTTGATGTTCAAATTGACCACTGGTTTCACCTAATACATTTTCTTGGTGATCAACTAAACCAATATTACTACCACAGCGCCCAGCAATAGGCTTAACTGCATAACCACTCTGCGACAAACGTGGGGTTAAAGTGAACTCAGTATCAAGTAGATAAGGATTATCTGGGAAAAGTTGCCACAAAATAGGTAATATCGCTTTATTACTTGGAATAAGTGTCCAAAGAGGTTCAAAAACCGTGATTTCAGGGCGTAAAAGAACATCAACTAAACGAACTTCTCCCGCCGGATCACCAATACGAATAGGAATAAGTGACTGTTGTTCACTCTCTTCTCTTAGTTGATCTAACGCGGTTTCCCAAGCCCATGTTTTCCATACACATTCAACAATACGTTTATCACCATCAATTAACTGACCACGACTATTCCAATGCAGCTCTTTTAGTCCACGCAGAATTTTGCTGCTATAACCGGCTTTAGTCAGTGCTTGTTGCATAAAGCGAGCATGATAATCTTCTTCATTATCATCATCTTGAAGAATATGTACAAATGGCTTCGCATCACTGTGTTTCCATGCATCTGATAACGCATCTAATAGACGTTCACCCGGGTTATAACCTGCTTTAATGCCACCCTGTTTAGCCCATTTTTCAATAATTAATCCGGCTTCAGTATGACAAGATGCAGAATCAGCGTTATATTCATACACCTTGATACCGCGCTCATCCATACAAAAATCTAACCGTCCAGTGATCATTTGATGACGTCTATTTTGCCATGATAGGCGGATACGGGGCCATAACACTTCAGGGATCGCAAATAAACGCAGTAAATTATCGTCTTTCAGCACTTTTTCCGTTGCATGCAGATACATCAAATGCATTTCATTGCTAGCACGTATAAGTTCATGCTCAGCACTTTCTGAAATGGTGAAATATTCATAGCTGTCTTGATTAATCGTATGACCGTGCTGTGCTAGCACATAGGCTTTTTCTAACGGATCGCTTTCATCTAGCCATTTTCCAGCAAATTGCCCCTTGTTGGCTAATTTGGCCTCATGAATAGCTAACAATTCAGGGGCAACTTTAGGTTGAGGTAAACTGTAGGCATTAGGTTCTGTTTGGATCATCCAACCTAGCAAGGTGGTATTATCAAAGGTATCTTCGATAAAATAGCCATTATCACTCACTTTAAGTGGTAACTCTCGTGTCCATTGTTGACCTCGCGGTAACCTAGTGTGGATCACATTTTGTTCTGCAATACGGATTTTATCTTCTAATACTTCGGTAATAACCGCCACATGACCGGTGACTTTAAACTCTCCCCCTTCTTGCCAAATAAGCAACGCTCCTACCGTCGGTGGCTGTTTGCTGCCATTTGCAAAAGCTTGCAAGGGTAAAATATCGTCATCAATCGTTCTTCGTAAGAAACGTAACGAGAAGATCTCATAGGCCATTCCCACATCAGTAAAAACAACCCCGTAATGTAAATAGAGAAAACGGCGTGCAAATTCAACACATTGCCACTTATGCCCCATATACTCATTACCAATATAACTACGGAATGAATCATTGGCGGCATAATCTTCTTTATCTATACTGCTGTAATCTGAAGAGTAAATCGCAACACCACCAGGTGCATAACCGAGTAATGTTCCAAATGGTTCATGACGAATGATCTCTTTTACATTCATAATCTCGACCTTGACGATAATTAGATAATGACTCTGTAATACTTATAATCACCATGTATTATAAGTAACCATCTTAACGCTATCGTCTATCTGATGTGAATGTAAATTTATCAATTTAGATAAAGTAAAAATAATCGAGTTGATTCGATGACATAAAGCTGATTGCGGATTTGACCTGACAAAAAAACTCAAAAATAGTCTGTTATAAATAATATATAACGCCTATTTTTGAGTGTAATCAGTCAAAGAGGTGTTTATCATTTGTTATTCTCCTTTCTTATTTACTCCTTCTCAATCATAAATGCGAGTCTATATAAGTAGAAAAATTGCGTTTATACAATATATAGCACTCTCTATCAAAAAAATGCCGTTTTTCATTCTGCCAAAGTAATTTTTTTTAACATAGGATAAAAAATTAATTATCAATAATAATTTTGTGACTATAAATAATTTACTCAACTAACCGATAACAAAAAGTATGAATTTGACTCATTCAAGTAGGAGAGCTTGAGCTCGTTAAAATTCAGCTTAAAAAACATTGATATTTAATGAAATATTATCAGTAGTTGATAGGAGGAAAGAGGTCACCAATGTCAAAAGTTTATCCTATTTCTCAAATTATTGGACATAAAATTCGCCAACAGCGCCAACACTTGCGTTTATCCGCTAAAGCAGTGGCTGAAAGAGTCGGCGTTAGCCAACAGCAATTTTCACGCTATGAGAATGGGCTATGTAAAATTGATGTTGATATGCTCTTCCTTATTGCTAAAGAATTAAATGTTACACCAACCGCTTTTCTTCCTTCACCGCTTAATGAAGATCCTATCGCATCTTCCAGCGCTGTCACCCAATCTAAGCTATTTTGGAGTGCACAGAGTCAAATTTAATGACCTAAATAACCGTTAATTAGGATCTATAGTGAATTTTTTCGCAAAAGGTATTATTTTGCATTTTTCAATATAAATACAAGTTAGTAACTCCCCCACCTTGTTGAACAGCACCCAAAAAATTGGGCTCTTTTAATCCAAATTGAAGGGTGCTTATTTAAAAAAGCGAATCGCCTTTATTCAACAGAAAAAACAAAACAGATAATGTCGTTTTGCTCCAATTTAATTAATGCCTCATTGAGTCATTAGGTTATTTTTTTGCTAAAATAAAAATAGTTATCTAATAACATCTGAACTCACTTAATAACCATAACATTAAAAAGTGGTAAAAATATGAACAACAACAACGACGAACTCAATAATGCTCTATATCGAGTCGCTTTAGTGTTAGATAAAGGGCTTGAATCAACAAGAGAACTAGCAGCTGGTTATGTAGAAACAATGGGATTGGGGTTTGATAGATCTGTTAGGAATCTATCGTATTTTTTTGATGGCTATGAAGATGTCTATGAAAATATAAAATATAAAATATAAAATATAAAATATAAAATATAAAATATAAAATATGAAGATGATAGATTTTTTTTAATGGTCAAGGAAACTTTTAAAGGTAATAACCCAATAAGAGCAATTATCATAAGATACTTAGAACACCTTTTTACTAATCTGAACGATGATGAAATGAATAATCTTAAAACCCTATTAAGAGGTGTATTCCTTACATCTGGGGCACTAGTAACAACAGGAGGAGTTCGTGTTTACATAGCCACAGCCGCATCTGAACTTATATATAATACGGTACTAAGAAATGCCATTGCCCACAAGTTAATTAGAGGTGGTGGAAATATAGCAATGGCTTTTGTGGGAGGGTATGGCATCATAGAGATGGCTTCTCAAGCAAAGGAAAGATTACGCTATAGCAATCCTACTCTGTATTATGACCTTGTTTTAATGAATTTAGAAATGGGGTATTTTATAGTAGAACCAAATATATCAAAATGGTTATATATGATAGGATCTGAAAAGAAAAGTGTTGATGAAGTTTATCGAGCAATAAATGGATTAATTTATAATTAATGGTAATTAAGTGATGAAAAATTTTTTCGTATCGATTCTTGATAGTATCAGATATAGCGTAATTGCATTTTTTTTACTGGCTATGTTTAGATTACCTGAATCATCATTTGTCGCAGGGCTATTGTTTTCACTTTTACTACTCCTATATCTAAAAAAAATATACTATTACCTACGTAAAGCAACTTATAAAATCTTCAAATAATATTTTGCTCGTTTATGGAATATCCACTTGTACCAGCACAAATATGGTTCCATGAAATAGACTCATATCGTAGTAATATTTTTTCATGGGAGACGATAGAGTATCCGTTAGATGATTCTGGTGAAGATTGTGTAAAATCCACAATAGTTGCATTACTCAATTTAATTTCAAAATATTTTTCTAAAATACCAAATTGGTTTATCCTGAAAAAGTCAAAATTAGCATCTAATAATTCATTATTAGATATGGCAACGCCTAATAACGGGGATGACTTATCAATTGGTTTAATGAATAAAACTGGATGGTGGACTGAATTTTGCATCCTGCTTATTGTGTAATTTAAACTTAAAACCTGTATTTGATCTTTATGGCCTGTTTGATATCTATTACCAATTGAATCAACTGTAGAACAATTAGCTGATATTAATCCTTGTTTTTTTACCTTTTAAGGTTAAGTATTTTACGTCAGACATAACCACTCTATTTAATTCAGTCTATAATGATATTAACAGAATAATTTTAAAATTACATTAAAATATCTATCACAGATTATCCACTTCCCCTAAAATGAGACAGCTATAATTAGGTTATTGTATAAGTCATGATGAAAAAAATCTTTTTCACTGAAACTCGAATCGTTAATTTTTAAAACTCGCTGATTTTGGTATGAAAGAAGAAGATATTTGTCGCGAAAACGGGATCAGTAATGCCTGTTACTATAATTGGAAATCAAAGTATGGTGGTATGGAAGCCAATGATGTTAAATGATTAAAAGATCTTGATGAGGAAAATGCCAAACTTAAAAAGATGTTTGTAGCAGTTAGCCTTGAACATTATGCAATGAAGGATCTTTTTGTAAAAAAGGGTTGGTAGTAGCTAAGAAGAAGTTCTGCGCTCAATCATTAAATAATGCAGGCTTATCAGTCAGTAAAGCTTGTCAGTTGACATTGCTATCTCGCTCAGCATTCTACCGCCAACCTATCAATTGTCTTAAAAAAGGCAGTGTGGTGAGCGATGCAATTCAATCAGTTTTAGCTAAATCGCCACAATCAAGATTTTGGAGCGCACAGAGTCAAATTTAATGATCTAATATGGAAATCAGTGATTGCTCGTCTTTGTCAGATAGTTAATAAGATTTCCATCTATTCTCTTTAACACTATGATTTTACTTAGTATTAAAAAGAAAACCTATTGAGTATATTTATCTATCATTTCTTAATAACAAAATTTTTTCTTTTAAAAAAGAGTTAGTTAATCTTATTTTTATCCTTTCCCTCTTCAAATTAAACGATATTTTTCTTACATAAGTTTCTGCTATTTTTGCTATAAATCATGTTAATCTTAATAAGAATAATAACAATTATCATTCAAGATATAAGGATTAAACATGAACTCTCGTTATGTGCGTGCTCTCACGTTGTTATCATTAATTCCCACTTCTGTCTTCGCTCTTGAGTATCCCGTAGGTCAACCAATCATTAAAAATGGCATGGAAATTCAAGGTGTCTATCTACAACCTATCACGATGGACACAGAGGAAGGCCATCATGCAATGAAGCACCTACCTGCTGATAAAGCTGATATCCATTTAGAAGCAGATATTCATGCTGTTGAAGATAATCCGAATGGTTTTGCTGAAGGTGATTGGATCCCTTATCTCACTGTTGAATATACCGTGACTAAATTAGATGCACCGGAGAAAAAACAGCAGGGAACTTTTATGGCCATGGTCGCCAGTGATGGTCCTCATTATGGTGAAAACCTAAAATTAGATGGCAACGGCCAATATAACGTTACCTATAAAATTTACCCGCCTTCTTACAATAAAGATGTCGTTTTTGGTCGTCATATCGACAAAGAGACGGGGGTAGCCGCTTGGTTCGAGCCTTTTGAAGTGTCATGGGATTTTAACTATAGCGGTACTGGTCGTAAAGGCAGTTACTAATTAGCTTAATTATTGATAGCCCTGTGTATAGGGCTATCTCCTCTGTTTTGTTAAGTGAAATTTCAATGATTAAACATCTCTATCAATACACGCTATTACTGCTATTAATGATAGCAAGCTCTACTTTAGCCGCAGAAAAATACACCGTTGAATTAGAAATGAAAGAGGGGGAACTGATCCCTCGAGTTTTAAATGTTCCTGCTAAAACTCCTATACGGATCAAAATTCGCAATACCGGTAGTAGCCCCGTTGAATTTGAAAGCACTCAATTACGTAAAGAAAAAGTATTAGCGCCTGGGGCGAGTTCTGTCGTTGTGATTGCGCCTCTAAAACCTGGACGTTACACCTTCTTTGATGATTTTCATCTGTCTCACCCTCAAGGTGAAATCGTTGCGACTGAAAAGGCTGAATAAATATGGGACAAGTTCTATTTGTTGTTTGGCGAGAAAGTTTTGAAGCTCTGCTGGTGGTAGGGATCATTTATGCATGGATAAAACGCTCTCCTACCCCTAAACAAGGTATGAAATATCTCTGGGGAGGAGTAATAGTAGGAATACTACTCTCTATTCTTTTAGCTCTTAGCATTTATGGGGTATTTAGCTCCTTAGAAGATATCTGGCAATCTCTGTTTATGGTTATGATGGAAATCATTGCCTGCCTATTAATTGTTCAGATGGTCTATTGGATGAACAAACAAGGTAAATCACTAAAAGCCAATATCGAAAACGAATTGACACAAAAAACGCAACAACAAAGTGTCTGGGGGATTTTACTGATCATCGCCATTGCCATTGCGAGAGAAGGCAGCGAAGTGGTTGTTTTCCTATCAAGCCATATTATGGCTCTCACAGCACAAACCGCGTTGTCTTTCTTGATTGAAGTCTTCATTGGCCTATTGATAGCGGGACTAACTCTATGGTTATTTTTGCTAACATCAAAAATGATTTCTTGGCGTAAATTCTTTGTTATTACCGGATTTTTACTGCTTTTCCTCGCCGTTTCCTTGCTATTAAAAGCAGTAGAAGAGATAGCTAATCTACTTATTGAAATGGATATTGAATTACCTGACTTTTTGATTTATCCACTATGGGATCTTAGCCATATTCTGGATGATTCAAGCATTTTTGGTAATTTCTTAGTTTCATTCTTTGCTTATCGCTCACAACCCATCGGTTTAAGTGTTGTTACTTTTATTGTGTTTTGGTTGGTGGTCGCACTGTTATTTAAACAAGGGGATCGTCATGCCAAATAGCGCCCTATTGAAAGGTGATCATATTGTCATCTTGCTATTGATATCGCTATGCTCTTTTTCTGTTTCTGCAAAAAAAATCATTCAAGGCATTACTCAAGATAGTGAAAATATTGTTGTTGCTAAAGGGGATATTCCCACTCCTGAAAAATTTACAACCAATATTCTTAACTATCGGCAGAAAGCTGTTGATCAGTTGACCTTAGTTGAAACTGCATTAAAAAATGTCATTGTTAACAGTGAAAAAAATCAACTGACTGATGCCCAGCTCGCCTATCAACAAGCGCATTATCACTATGAGGTGATCCGCCCGATTATTGCATTGTTTGGCGCTACTGAACGCCTATTAAATAATCGGGCTGATTTCTTTCTTGAAAGAGAAAACTCGCCCCGTTTTAGTGGATTTCATTTGGTTGAATATCAACTCTTTAAATTAGAGGATATGCAATCGTCAGCCGAGTCAGCCAAGGCACTGTTAAGAGGCATTAGTGATCTAAAAAAACGCTTAGCGATTGAAGATATTCCCATTGCTAAATTAGTGCAATCTGCAGGTGATAGTTTAGAGCTGATTTTAACCGACAAATTAGCCGGCATTGAAAATCAATATGCAAAAAGTGATCTGGGTGATGGGTATGCCAATTTATACGGTTCACGCCTAATCATTGAGTCGCTATCTAACCATATTCCACTTCAGGAATATCAATCACTACGCAAACAGTATGACACTATTAGCAAACTATTTTTAAAATATCAGCGAGATGAAGAACTATTCCAGCCTTTAGATACGCTTTCTGATAGTGAGAAAGCAGTGCTCTTTGCACAAATAACACAATTAGCGGAGCAAGTTGCACAATTACGTAACGTGCTCAATATTGATGTCTATTATTACTATAAAGAAGCATATGGTGAAAAATAAAACTCTGTTTAAATCACTTCTCACAATCCCCGTTAACCACCATAAACGTACAACGTTAAAATGGTTAGGCGGTAGTTTACTGCTTGCCAGTATGGGCGCAAATGCCATCGAAAAAAACAAGTGTTCACCAACACTTCGTTATCAACGTGCTATTAACTACTTAGGAAAACATCAAGCTGGGGTTATCACGCCAGAACAAAAGCATGCTTCATTTATTGCACTTGATTTAACAGTAACAACCCCTGAGGAAGTAGAAAAAATTTTCCGAACCTTAACACAGCGGATTGCTTTTTTAACACAATATCATGAACTTAAAGAAAGTCATAATCCTCACCTTCCCCCCGCAGGATCCGGTATTCTAGGTAGCCAATTATACCCTGATGAATTAACCATCACAGTGGCGTTAGGGGATAGTTTTTTTGATAATCGGTTTGGTTTTCAAGCTCATAAACCCAAACGCCTTGAAGCAATGAAACCCTTCCCCAACGATCGCTTAGATCCTAAATGGTGTGGCGGTGATCTGTTACTTCAGCTTTGTGCCAATAGTCAAGAAAGTATCATTTATGCATTAAGAGATATTTTAAAATATCTTTCTGGGCAAGTGCATGCACGATGGAAAATAGATGGTTTTCTACCTGCTCGTGATATTGATAATCAACAAACGCCAATTAATTTATTTGGTTTTAAAGATGGCACAGGTAATGCCCCTGCCACTGACACTCATTTAATGGATGATTTAGTGTGGATCACCGATAAACAAAATGAACCGCAGTGGTGCTTAGGAGGTAGCTATCAAGCAGTGAGACTTATTCGTTTTGCCTTGGAATTTTGGGATAGAACACCTCTTGAAGATCAGGAGAATAACTTTGGTCGTCATCGTGCAACAGGCGCGCCGATAGGAATGAAGCAAGAAATGGACTCACCTGAATTTGCACAAGATCCTCATGGCGACAGGATACTCTTTGATTCCCATATGAGACGAGCTGAACCCAGAACCCCCGAACGTTATAGCGCCAAACTGCGTCGTCGCAGTTATAGCTACTCATTAGGGCTAACGCCGTCAGGACAATTAGATATGGGGCTTGTCTTTGTCTCATTTCAGAATAACCTTAAAAAAGGCTTTATTGATACGCAAAAGCGTTTAAATGGTGAACCGTTAGAGCGCTATATAAAACCTTTTGGTGGGGGTTATTACTTCGTATTACCCGGCGTCACACAAGCAAGCGATATATTAGCTAAAGGACTATTTACTTAATTTTTGCTATTTTCAAATACGTTTACTTTTCCAGTAAACGTATTTGATAAAAATATTCGCAATATTAAGATAATACATGGCGAATTTTTGCTTTTAATGCATTACCTAATTCTATTTGGTTTTCAGGTTTAATAAATCCCATGGTCAATGCGGCTGCGACCATTTCACCTTTCCTATTAAATACAGGACATGCAATAGATTGAGCCCCAGGAATACCTTCAGCGGGTTGTTGGCGAATAGCAAAACCTTGTTGATGTATACTGTTTTTTTGCTGTATTGATAAATCAGCATCAATTTCTAAATGACTAAAGACTGCATAAGTCGCGCCTGCCGCACTCAATTTATGTGGAACGGGTGTATTTGGCAGAAAATCAATATCGACATGTTTAAAACTACGATTATATCTCACTAAATAGAGCTTCTTACCTTGAGCAATAACAAGTCCTGTTGACATATTATGCTCATCTCTAAATTCACAAAGTCTTTGATTAATTTCATCAACTAAAGAGAGGTTTGTGTGTGTTGCCTCAGCTAGCATTTTGACATCCTCCACGCCCTAAAGGACGTGGATCCCTACTGCGTTCAGACTGATGTCTGAATCACCTCGGCGGGTTCCTGCTTCGACG
>ERZ507021.146-NODE-146-length-45554-cov-6.70632_pt1 | contig 45554 bp, 44 predicted proteins | sample MGYA00512877_ERZ507021 | MGnify/ENA metagenome assembly ERZ507021 | reverse complement strand
CACGACGCTCTTCCGATCTATGAGTTAGAAAATAAGCTTTTCTAACCAACTATATTAAATAATAGGAGTGTAGCTATGAAAAAAATGGGTTACTATATGGGATTAGCAGCGGCTTGCCTTGCACTATTAGCTGGATGTTCTAATAACAGTAATAAAGAATCCAAAGCGTCTGATAATAAATCAGGAACAACAGAGATATCATATGCTATTTGGGATTCTGCTCAAGAGCCTGGAATTAGAAAAATAGCTGATAAATTTGAAGAAAAAAATCCTAAAATTAAGGTGAAAATTCAAGTGGTTTCTTGGGATGCTTATTGGACAATGCTTGAGGCAGGAGCAACAGGTGGATCATTGCCAGATACTTTCTGGATGCACTCTAATGAAATTTATCGTTATGGTGCAAATAAGATGCTTTTGTCACTTGATGATTACATTAAAAAGAGTAAAGAAATTAAGCTCAGCAATTATCCAAAAGGGTTAACTAAAATCTATAATATCAAAGGTGAGCAATACGCAATACCAAAAGATTACGATACCATTGGTTTGTGGTATAACAAAAAAATGTTTGATGCAGCGGGGGTTTCATATCCAGATGAGACATGGGATTGGAACAAATTAAAAGAAGCTGCTAAAAAACTAACTAAGCCTGATGGTAGTCAATACGGCTTTTTAGCACCGCTTCACAATCAAGAAGGCTACTATAATTTTGTTTATCAAAATGGTGGTACCATTATTACAAAGGACAAAAAATCAGGATACGATGACCCTAAAACAGTCGAAGCCTTGAAATACTATTTAAGTTTTGTTAAAGAGAATTTATCACCAAAGGTGACAGAGGATAAAAAACGTGCTGAAGTGATGCAAAATGGACAAGCAGCCATGGGCTACTTCGGCTCATGGAACCTCAATTCTTTTGCTTCAAATGATTATATGAAAGCAAACTTCGATGTTGCAGTTCTACCAAAAGCAAATGATGGTAAACGTTCAACGATTTTCAATGGTTTGGGTAATGCTATTTCTGCCAAAACAAAACATCCACAAGCTGCTTGGAAATGGGTTGAATACTTAAGTTCAAAAGAAGCCCAAGATATGCAAGCCAAACTTGGTGTGGCAATCTCTGCTTATAAGGGTTCAGACAAGGTTTGGGTGGATTCTAATAAGACTTTTGCTATAAAACATTTCGTTGAAATGATTGATTATGCACAAATTCGACCATATTCAAATGCTACAACTAAGTGGGAAGATAAAGTCTATGAAGAATTAAAACCTGCATACTTAGGCAAAGAATCACTAGAAAAAGCCGTTAAGAAAATTACTAAAACAATGAATCGAGCGCTTGAGCGGGAAAAATAAGATACTGAAAAAACTCTGGAGATGGGATTTAAGGGAAAATATTTCCAATCTCGTCTCCAGTTTTTAACTAATGAGGTACAAAGATGAAAAATAAGAAAAAATGGAATGAGTATTTGTGGGGGTGGGCATTGGTTGCTCCTACGATTATTGGTTTAATGGTCTTAAACATTATTCCTATTTTTCAAACGTTAAAGATGAGTTTTTTTAAGAGTGGTGATTTTGGACAGAATGATATTTTTGTAGGACTTGATAATTATAAGAGGTTAATTGAGGATGAACAAGTTTGGCAAGCCACATGGAATACTTTTAAATATACTCTCTTAGTAGTTCCCTTAACTGTTATTTTGGCGCTAGTTTTAGCAACGCTTCTCAACTCAAAGATTAAAGGTAAACATGTTTATCGTACAATCTTTTTCCTACCTATGGTTGCTGCTCCAGCAGCGGTCACTATGGTTTGGAAATGGCTTTATAATACAGATTTTGGCTTAATAAACTTTCTTTTACGTAAAATAGGATTAAATGGTTTGAATTGGATTGAGGACCCTAATATTGCCCTATACTCCATCGCTTTAATTGGTATTTGGAGCACTGTAGGTTATAGTATGATTTTGATCTTAGCTGGCTTACAAGAAATTCCAAAAGATTTTTACGAATCCGCTACGATTGATGGTGCCAGCGCCGTTAAACAATTTTTCTCTATAACACTACCTTTAATTTCCCCTACCCTATTCTTTGTGGTAGTTACTAGTATTATTCAAGCAATGCAAGTTTTTGATGCTATTTACCTAATGGAGTCTGTTACAAGTCCGGCCTATAATAAGACCGTTTCGTTGGTCTACCTCTTTTACAACAATTCTTTTAAATATGCCGACCAAGGTTACGGATCCACTATCGTAATGTTATTACTTGTTATTATTTTGATTATTACCTTAATCCAAATGAAGGTACAGAAAAAATGGGTATATTATAGTTAGAAGGGGTATCAATATGCACAAAACAAAAAAGAAGTTTCCTTATTTATGGGCACATGTGTTTTTGATTTTTGTAGCTCTAGGAATGATCATTCCTTTTATTTGGATGGTCCTAACTTCCTTTAAGACCATTACAGAATCAACACAACTAAATCCATTTCATTTTTTTCCAAGTAAATGGCAAGTGTCCAATTACACTGAAGTAATCAGAACAAACAATTTTCCCATTCTTTATTTCAATACTATTATGATGATGTTATGGCGTATCGTTAGTTCAGTATTATTTAGTGCTATGGCAGCATATGCATTTGCTCGTCTTAAATTTCCCGGAAGAAACCTTTTATTTGGATTAGTCTTATTTCAAATGATGGTTCCTCCACAATTATTTGTTATCCCACAATATCTAATGGTTAATCAACTAAATATGCGAAATACGATTTTCGCGTTGGTGTTTCCGGGGTTGGTTAGTGCCTTTGGTACCTTCTTACTTCGTCAGTTCTTTATCGGGCTACCAGATGAGTTAGAAGAGGCTGCTAAACTAGATGGTTGTAATATCGGGCAGACTTTCTTTAAAATTATGCTTCCTCTAGCAAAACCAGGTTTAATCGCTTTAGGAATTTTCACAGCTCTATTTGCCTTTAAAGACCTTTTGTGGCCTTTAATTATCAATTCTGAATCAGATGCAGCTACTCTTTCAAGTGCATTATCAAAAATACAAGGAGCTTATGCTGTTAATTATCCACAACTAATGGCAGCAAGTGTACTTGCTATATGGCCAATGGTAGTTCTTTATATTATATTTCAGAAACAGTTTATCCAAGGAATTTCAACTTCCGGTGGGAAGTTATAGGAGAGAAGTATGCCAATTAATTTTCGTGAAAAAGAAAAAGAATTTCATCTCTATAATGACAGCCTCAGTTATGTTATTTGCGTCTTGCCAAATGGGCATATTGGAAATCTTTATTATGGGAAACGATTATCAGAAAATATGTCCTATGCTTATTTATTAGAAAATAAATATCGACCACTTACAGCCTATGTCTATGAAGATGATGATTGTTTTTCGTTACAACATACGCGTCAAGAATATGCTTCTTATGGCAGTGGAGATATGATTTTACCAGCTTTTGAAATTAGTCATGAAGATGGTAGTCATTTATCACATTTTGTTTTTTATGATTATGCTATTTCAAAGGGGAAGCCTCAATTATCTGGTTTGCCTAATACCTATGTAGAATCTGATGAGGAAGCAACTAGTCTGGAGCTTTATTTAAAGGATCATAATAGTGAAACAGAACTTTGTTTAACTTATACTATCTATGAGAGTAGATCTGTTATCACAAGAAATGCTAAATTTACCCAAAGAGGCGAAAAAGAGCTTTGTTTAAAAAGAGCCCTTAGCCTTTGTCTAGACTTACCTGATAAGGATTATGAATGGCTTCATTTAGATGGTGCTTGGGGAAGGGAACGTTACCTACAAAGTTCGCTATTACATCAAGGGAGCCAATCAATTTACAGTTTAAAGGGTGCTAGTAGTGCTGAACATAATCCTTTTATAGCTTTAAAAAGACCCGATGCAAATGAGCATGAGGGAGAAGTAATGGGCTTTTCCTTAGTATATAGTGGAAATTTTTTAGCACAGGTTGATGTGACACCATTTCATCAAACTAGAGTTAGTATGGGGATTCATCCGTTAGGATTTGAATGGTATTTAAAGTCAGGAGAAAGTTTCCAAACCCCTGAGGTTGTTATGGTTTACAGTCATTTAGGATTGAATGGCATGAGTCAAACCTATCACGACTTATTTAGCCAACGTTTGGCTAGAGGAGAATGGCGTGATAGAGAACGGCCTATTCTTCTTAATAATTGGGAAGCTATGACATTTAATTTTGATGAAAATTCCATTTTAAGCTTAGCTGAAGTAGCTGCTAAGCTTGGTGTAGAACTTTTTGTTATGGATGATGGCTGGTTTGGTCAAAGGAATAATGAGAAGGCTGGCCTTGGAGATTGGCGTGTGAATCAAAAAAAACTTCCCAATGGTTTACTTGGTATTAGTCAGAGAATCCATCAGTTAGGGATGTTATTTGGTTTGTGGATTGAACCAGAGATGGTCAACAAAGATAGCGATCTCTACCGAGAACATCCTGATTGGATTTTACATCATCCTAAGCATTCACAATCTCAAGGACGCCACCAGTATACACTAGATTTGTCTCGGGAAGAGGTGTATCAAAATATTTATCAACAGTTACATGATCTGTTAGCTAATCATGGTATTGACTATATAAAATGGGACATGAATCGTTATATGACGGAGGCTTACAGCTATCATGCGACTAAAGAGCATCAAGGAGCAATCTTTCATCGGTATATCCTAAATCTTTACCGACTATATGAGACGTTAACCAGTGAGTTTCCACATATTCTATTTGAGTCATGCTCTAGTGGTGGAGCAAGGTTTGATCCAGGAATGCTTTATTATGCTCCGCAAACATGGACTAGCGATGATACGGATGCTTATGAACGTCTAAAAATTCAGTATGGTACAAGTCTGGTTTATCCTCTTATCACTATGGGAAATCATGTTTCGGAGGTTCCAAATCAACAACTCTTACGTACCACACCGCTTTCTACAAGAGCTAATGTAGCTTATTTTGGAAGTTTTGGATATGAGATTGACTTAATGCTTCTTGAAGAAGAGGAATTAGAGCTAATCAAAAAAGAGATTGATTTTTACAAAAATTATCGGAGGGTCTTCCAATTTGGTAATTTTACGCGTCTAATTAATCCGTTTGAAACTGACGATGCTGCTTGGCAAGTCATCTCAGAAGATGGACATCATGTTTTTGTAGGTCTCTATTTAGGTTTGCTAAAACTAAATGGTCCTTCTTATCATCGTTTACACTTAAAAGGTTTAGAAGCAGAAGCAAGTTATCGTTTAAATAATCAAGTCTATCTAGGAAGTGCCTTGATGAATGCTGGCTTGGTTATCAACGAAAAAGACTTCACAGAGGGCTATAAAGATTTTGCATCAGCTATATACCATTTAGAAAAGATGTAAAAAGTTCGAACTAACTTTCACAACACACTTGTTAGTGCTTTGTTAGTAGCTAACAATAGTAAATGTAATAGAAGGAGTGAAAAATAATTATGACTGAAAAAGAAATACAGACAGCTTTTGCAAATGTTTTTCATAATGAGGCAGAGAGTTTTTTCTTCTCACCAGGACGTATCAATTTAATTGGAGAACATACTGATTATAATGGAGGGCATGTCTTTCCAGCTGCTATAACATTAGGAACATACGGAGCTGCCAGGAAAAGAAATGATCAATTATTACGCTTTTACTCAAGTAACTTTGAAGACATTGGTGTGATTGAAGTCAATTTGAATAATCTTGTTTACAATAAAGCTGATAATTGGGCTAATTATGCTAAAGGTGTTCTTAAGTTTTTACAAGAAGCAGGACATACTATCGATACCGGGATGGATATTTACGTTTCTGGCAATATCCCTAACGGTTCAGGTTTATCTTCATCTGCTTCGCTTGAATTATTGATTGGCATTATGGCAGAAGAGATTTTTAATCTTAAATTGGATCGTCTTGATTTAGTAAAAATCGGCAAGCAGACAGAAAATGAATTTATTGGTGTTAATTCTGGTATCATGGATCAGTTTGCTATTGGAATGGGAGCTGATAAACAGGCCATCTATCTTGATACCAACAGTTTAGCATACGATTTAGTTCCGCTTGAACTGGGAGACAATATTGTAGTTATCATGAATACCAATAAACGTAGAGAATTAGCAGATTCTAAGTATAATGAGCGCCGAGCAGAATGTGAAAAAGCAGTGGAAGAATTACAGATTGCTCTTGACATTAAAACTTTGGGAGACTTAGATGAAGCGACATTTGATGAGTATTCTTATTTGATAAAAGATGCTAATCGTCTCAAACGAGCCCGGCATGCGGTATCTGAAAATCAACGCACTTTAAAGGCAAAAGAAGCTCTTATATCAGGAGATTTATTACGATTTGGACGCCTAATCAATGCTTCTCATGTTTCGTTAGAACATGACTATGAAGTGACTGGAATAGAGTTGGACACACTAGTTCATACTGCGTGGGAGCAAGATGGCGTGCTTGGAGCTCGAATGACTGGAGCAGGTTTTGGCGGTTGTGCTATTGCTATCGTAGCTAAAGATAATGTAAAACAATTTACAGCAAATGTCGGTAAAATCTATAGTGAAATTATTGGTTATGCACCTAGTTTTTATATTGCAGAAATTGCCGGAGGTAGCCATATTCTTACTTGTAAATAAGGAAATAATATGATGAAAACATTATTGGATAAATTTGTAGATCAGCTTATTGAAATAGGGACCTTTGAAGAATTGGATAGGATTTACCTGAACAATCGTATTATGGCTTTAGTAGGTGAAGAAGGCTTGGATCAGCAAACAGATGCAGAGAGTTTGATTGACGTCAAAGATAAACTTGTAGATATAGCTGTGAAAAATGGTGCTTGTCAGGAACTATTATCTAAGAAAGACATGCTCGGTGCACAGTTGATGGATTTTATAACTCCATTACCAAGTCAAGTTAATGCTGCTTTTTGGAAGACCTATAAAGAAAACCCTAAGCAGGCTATTGCTGATTTTTATCAGTTGAGTAAAGCAAATGATTATATCAAAGTTAAAGCTAATGATAAAAACATCTATTATCAAGTGACTACAGATTATGGGAATTTAGAAATTACCATCAACCTCTCGAAGCCTGAAAAAGACCCTAAAGCTATTGCAGAAGCTAAGTTTTCTAAAGAATGTCATTACCCAAAGTGTCAACTTTGTTTAGAGAATGAGGGTTATCAAGGTCGTATTGATTATCCTGCACGTACTAACCATCGTGTTATTCGATATGAGATAAATAAAGAAATCTGGGGATTCCAATATTCACCTTACGCTTACTTTAATGAGCACTGTATTTTCTTTTATGGAAAACACCAGCCTATGAAGATTAGTTCTAAGACATTTGAGCGTCTCTTAGATATTGTCGATAGGTTTCCTGGATATTTTGCAGGATCAAATGCTGACCTTCCTATTGTCGGTGGCTCTATTTTAACCCATGAGCATTATCAAGGAGGTCGCCACACATTTCCAATGGAAGTAGCAGAGATAGAGGAAGACCTTACTTTCAAAGGTTTTAAAGAAGTAAGAGCAGGTATTGTAAAGTGGCCAATATCAGTTATACGCTTGCGAAGTGAAAATCAGCAACAATTAATCGCTTTAGCAACAAAGATTCTAGAGAATTGGCAGAATTATTCAGATGAGTCTGTTCATATTTTATCTGAGAGTTCAGGTATTCCACACCATACAATTACACCTATTGCTCGAAAAAAAGGTAATAGTTTCGAGTTAGATTTGGCCTTACGTGATAATCAAACATCAACAGAATTTCCAGATGGTATGTATCATCCACACCCTGATGTTCAACATATTAAGAAAGAAAATATTGGCTTAATAGAAGTCATGGGGTTAGCGATTTTGCCGCCGCGTCTCAAGGAAGAACTTGGCTTAGTCGAAAGGTATCTTTTAGGGGAAGTTAATGAGGTTGCCTCCTATCACCAAAAGTGGGCAGATAATTTAAAATTAGTAAGTGAGATTACCTCAGGAAATGTTGAACAGATTGTCAAAGATGCTGTAGGTAAAGTGTTTTCCCGTGTACTTGAGGATGCAGGAGTATTCAAACGAACTCCAGAAGGTAAAGCAGCTTTTAGGAGATTTGTGGAGAGCGTAGGAGTCATAAAAGGAGAATAAAATGGCAATTTTAGTCTTAGGTGGTGCAGGTTATATTGGGTCTCATATGGTAGATTACTTACTGACAAAGACAGATGAGACAGTTGTTGTTGTAGATAATTTAGTGACCGGACATAGAGAAGCAATACACTTAGAAGCAATTTTCTACAAGGGAGATTTAGCGGATAAGACTTTTATGAGACAGGTATTTGTAGAAAATCCTAGTATTGACACCGTAATTCACTTTGCAGCCTATTCTCTGGTAGCAGAATCTATGGAGCAGCCTTTAAAATATTTTAATAATAATACAGCAGGCATGATTAATCTCTTAGAAGTTATGACTGAATTTGCTATAAAATTTATCGTATTTTCTTCAACTGCAGCAACTTATGGTATTCCAAACGACATACCAATTAAAGAAATAACGCCTCAACGTCCCATTAACCCATATGGTGAAAGTAAGTTGATGATGGAAACTATTATGAAGTGGGCTGATGCTGCTTATGGGGTTAAATTTGTTCCTTTGCGCTATTTTAATGTTGCAGGAGCAAAACCGGATGGTTCAATTGGTGAAGATCATAAACCTGAGACTCACCTTTTACCAATCATTCTTCAAGTAGCACAAGGAAAACGCGAGAAGGTTATGATTTACGGTGATGATTATCAAACATCAGATGGAACCAATATTCGTGACTACGTTCATCCATTTGATATAGCCGCTGCTCACTTACTAGCGGTTGATTATCTTCGTAAAGGCAATCCTTCAACTGCGTTTAATTTAGGTTCCTCTATAGGATTCTCTAATTTCCAAATTTTAGAAGTAGCTCGCAGAGTGACTGGTAAAGACATTCCTGTTGAAGTGACAAAACGTCGTATTGGGGATCCAGATATCCTTATAGCCGATTCTAGCAAAGCCCGTGACATTTTGGGTTGGCAGCCAGAGTTTGATGATATTGAAAAGATTATCTCTTCAGCATGGGCTTGGCATTCGAGTCACCCAGATGGCTATAAATCCTAAAGAATAAAGCTTTAACCATATGATAAGAAATTGACCTCAAGCAGATTAGTATTTTTGGATTAGAAAGAGTCTTATTAGCATAATGAATTTATCAGGTATCATTAGTTTGAAAGAAGAAAAAATATATGACTATTATTAAGAAAAACTTCGGAGAGGAGCTGGCATTCCTCTACGAATTAAAAAATAAAAATGGAATGAAGGTCACTTTGACGAATTTTGGTGCACGTATAGTTGATATCTTCATTCCGATTGATGAACACTTGCGTAATATTAGTTTATCGGCTACTTCTGTTGAAGATTATTATCAAAAAGATATTTATGTGGGGGCAACGGTGGCCCCTGTGGCAGGTAGAATTTCTGGAGCTAAAACCCATATCAAAGGAAAATGTTATCTTTTTACTGAAAATGAACCTAATAGGACATTACATAGTGGTGTTGATACATCTGTAGAACAGTATTGGTCTACAGAAATAGAAGATAAAGAGAATAAAATTATCTTTTCTCTCTTTCTTCCGGATGGTAAAAATGGCTTTCCTGGAAATGTGACTGTGATAGCTACTTATCAGTTGACAGAAGAAAATGAACTCAAGGTCAACTATCAAGCACAATCTGATTGTGATACCATTTTTAACCCAACAAATCATGTATATTTTAATTTAACAGGGGATTTTCAAAAATCCGTTGCTAGCCATCAGTTAAAGATTTCAAGCCAAGAGTTTGTGCCACTAGGGAAAGACCATTTACCTACTGGTGAAATACTGACTGTGGAAGGTACAGACTTTGATTTTAGAGAATTTGCCCCTTTTTCAAAAGGTCTAAATCGCTTTTCTTTCCAAACGAGATTAGTAAACGGATTTGATCATCCGTGGCTTTTAGAAGTAGGCAATAATGCCGTTGAGGTAGTTAGTCCTGATAATAAAATAAGCTTAATAATGAAAACCAATCAACCAGCTGTTGTTATTTACACCTATAATCATGGTCCAACAGCACTAGCAGCTTGTCATGGAGCTTTTAGTTTAGAATGCCAATCTCTTCCTAATGCTTGTAATCTAGAAAACTTCGGATCAATTTTGCTCGAAAAAGGAAAGGTATTTGATAGCCACTTTTCTTATCGTTTTGTGTTTTAATATGACATCTAAAAGATGTGATGCCAAAACTAGAATGGCATAGAGAACCATATATCTCAAAAGGTCTTCCTTAGATAAAACTAGTTGTTTTTATATCTGTCAGAAAAATCATAATTTATTTTTGATATAATGATTTTTTGAGTATTTAATTTATATGTTATAATGAAAAAAACTAAAAAAGAGGGATATCATGTCATACGAACAAGAATTTTTAAAAGACTTTGAAGAGTGGTTACAATCGCAAATAAGTATCAACCAAATGGCAATGGACAGTGCAAAGAAAGTTCTAGAGGAAGATAAGGATGAGCGAGCAGCAGATGCGTATATTCGTTATGAGAGTAAGTTAGACGCTTATCGCTTTTTGCAAGGGAAATTTAATAACTATCATAACCAAAAATCTTTCCATGATTTGCCTGATGGTCTTTTTGGACAACGTCATTATTAAAAGGTTTATCGCTAGAAAGCTTGTCAAATAGGCATTTCTATGATACATTGTTATAGTAGTTTTTAGATACTATGATAGATTTCATAAATGAGGAGAAAGCATTATACAATGGCAAAGCGTATTAAACCGAATAAAAAAAGAGAGCTTTTGAAAGCTAAAGGAATCAATTGGAAGGATGTTCGACTATCTCAAACTTTACAAGAAGTCGCATTACCGAAAAAAACGGCTCCTGAAGCGCCAAAGGCAGTCGATCTTTTAGAAGGTTTAACTGCTAATAAACAAGATGTTTTAAAAGAAGCTGGCCTTGTCAGCCTTGAAGCGTTTGCGAAAGTAAGTGAAGCAGATGTTTTAGCACTAAAAGGTATTGGTCCAGCAGCTATTAAACAGTTAGTTGATAATGGTGTTGTTTTTGCAAAATAATTTGATTTACCTTGCGAAAGTAGCCTTATTTTGCTAGAATAAATTAACTTAGAGGTGTTTTGAAATCCCATTTGTCACAGGAAGCGGTCATACTGAGAAATCCGCACAAATGTCAAAGCTTGTTGCTAAGTCCAATAATTGAAACAAAACGAGTTGCGGATGTTATCATCCGAATTTGGGTGGTACCGCGGAAATCGTAATACGAAATTCGTCCCTGTCAGGATTGACAGGGATTTTTTGTATTTAGGAGTGAGGAGATTGAAGTATATGCAGATTCTAGAAGATTTCGATGGCAAAGCATTACCAAAACTAGAAACGAATCGACTTATCTTGCGTCAGCGAACGGTGGGGGATGTCCCAGCCATGTTTGATTACGTTTGCTTGGAAGTGGTTGCCTATCCAGCAGGACTCAGCCCAATAGCTTCTTTAGAAGATGAGTATGATTATTTTGAAAATCGCTACTATCAAAATCTGGAAAAGGCAAAATTACCATCTGGTTATGGTATTACCGTTAAAGGAAGTGATCGTATTATCGGATCCTGCGCCTTTAACCATCGCCATGAAGACGATGTTTTCGAGATTTGCTATCTGCTTCATCCTGACTACTGGGGTCATGGCTATATGACAGAAGCTGTCACCGCTTTGATTGAAGTCGGTTTTACCCTTCTCAATCTCCACAAAATCGAAATCCGCTGCTATGATTACAATAAGCAAAGCCGGCGCGTGGCAGAAAAACTAGGATTCACCCTTGAAGCTACCATTCGTGATCGTAAGGATAAAGAAGGCAATCGCTGTGTCAATTTGATATATGGTTTGCTGAGGAGTGAGTGGGAGTAATTATTCTACTCTTCATAGAAGTTACTAGATAGACTAATTTGGCTGTACAGGGCACTTAGCTAAGTCATCAATAATATCGTAGATATGGAGGAGACAAATGATTAAGATACTTGGAGAAATCGTAGATAACCAGCTACCTGTTGTGGAAACGAATCGTCTGTTGTTGCGTCAACGCAAGTTAGAAGATGCTAAGGAGATATTTGAATTTGTCAAACTTGATGAGGTGAGTTATCCAGCAGGTTTTCCGGCTGTTAAAAGCTTGGAAGAAGAGATAACCTATATTCAAGAGATTTATCCAACTAATCTTGAAAAAGAAAAGTTACCCTCTGGTTATGCTATTACTCTAAAAGGCGATGATAAGGTAATTGGTTCAGTAGATTTTAACCATCGCCACGAAGATGATATTTTTGAAATTGGCTACCTGCTCCACCCTGATTATTGGGGACAAGGCATTGTGCCAGAAGCAGCTTCAGCCCTTGTGGAGATAGGTTTCACACTGCTAGGACTACATAAGATTGAGCTGGGATGCTATGACTATAATAAGCAAAGTCAGGCGGTTGCGCGCAAATTAGGTTTTACTTTAGAGGCTAATATTCGTGATCGAAGAGATGCCCAGGGGCAACGTTGTGGCGATATGCGCTTTGGTTTACTGCGAAGCGAGTGGGAGAAACAAAGAAGATGAATATTATTATCATCGGAGCACAAGCTTCTGGGAAAATGACAATTGGTCAGGAAATCGCAAAACAGACAGGCATGACCTTATTCCATAACCATGATTCTATAGATTTTGTTTTACGCTTCATGCCATGGTCTCCAGATAGTATTGCTCTAACGGAGTCTATTCGCTTTAAATTTTTTGAAACGTTTGCTAAGACTGGTCAAAAAATGATTTTTACTATTGTAATTGATTTCAATGATTCAAGAGATGTAGTATTTCTAGAAAAGATTCAAACAGTTTTTCAATCTCACAACCAAGAGGTATTATTTGTAGAATTAGAAACAGAGCTAAGTGAGCGTCTCAAACGGAATCGCACAGAAAATCGCCTCAAGCATAAGCCTTCAAAACGTGATATCAAATGGTCAGAGAACGATATTTGTTCAACCATGGATTACGCTATCTTTAATCCTGAAGTAGCCCCAGAAGCACTTACATATTATCATAAAATCAATAATACTTGTTTAACTGCTACTGAAACAGCATATCTTATTATCCAAAAAATAAACCAAATCAAGGAGAAAAACTAATGTCAAAAGAACTATCACCAAAATACAATCCTGCCGAGGTTGAGGAAGGCCGTTATCAAACTTGGCTTGACCAAGATGTTTTCAAGCCATCAGGGGATACTGAGGCTAAGCCTTATTCTATCGTGATTCCACCACCAAACGTTACGGGTAAATTGCACTTGGGTCACGCTTGGGATACAACTCTACAAGATATCATTATTCGTCAAAAGCGTATGCAGGGCTTTGATACACTCTGGCTTCCAGGTATGGACCACGCTGGTATAGCTACTCAAGCTAAGGTTGAGGAGCGCCTTCGTGAGCAAGGTATTTCACGTTATGATCTTGGTCGTGAAAAATTCCTAGATAAAGTTTGGGAATGGAAAGACGAGTATGCAGCAACTATTAAATCTCAGTGGGGGAAAATGGGTCTTTCGGTTGATTATAGTCGTGAGCGTTTTACCCTTGATGAGGGACTTTCAAAAGCGGTAAGAAAAGTCTTTGTTGATTTGTACAATAAAGGTTGGATCTATCGTGGGGAGTTCATCATTAACTGGGATCCAGCAGCTCGTACAGCCCTTTCAGATATTGAAGTTATTCACAAGGATGATGAGGGTGCTTTCTATCATATGAATTATATGCTGGAAGATGGCTCACGCGCCCTAGAAGTAGCAACAACTCGTCCTGAGACTATGTTTGGAGATGTGGCTGTAGCGGTAAATCCAGAAGATCCACGTTACAAAGATTTGATTGGTCAAAATGTTATCCTTCCTATCATCAATAAACCTATTCCAATCATCGCTGATGAACACGCTGATCCAGAATTTGGAACAGGTGTGGTTAAGATTACGCCGGCTCACGACCCTAATGACTTTGCTGTAGGTCAACGCCACAATTTACCACAAGTTAACGTTATGAACGATGATGGTACTATGAATGAACTTGCGGATGAATTTAATGGTATGGATCGTTTCGAAGCTCGTAAGGCAGTAGTCGCTAAATTAGAATCGTTAGGAAACTTAGTAAAAATTGAAAAAATGACTCATTCTGTTGGTCATTCAGAACGAACAGGCGTTGTGGTTGAACCACGTTTATCTACTCAATGGTTCGTCAAGATGGATCAATTGGCTAAGAATGCCATTGCCAACCAAGATACAGAAGACAAGGTAGAGTTTTATCCACCACGATTTAACGATACTTTTATGAGCTGGATGGAAAATGTCCATGACTGGGTTATCTCTCGTCAATTATGGTGGGGACACCAAATTCCTGCATGGTACAACGTCAATGGTGAGATGTATGTTGGAGAAGATGCCCCAGAGGGTGACGGATGGACACAGGATGAAGACGTTCTAGACACATGGTTTAGTTCTGCTTTATGGCCGTTTTCAACAATGGGATGGCCAGACACCGAAGCAGTTGACTTCAAACGCTACTTCCCAACGTCAACCTTGGTAACTGGATACGATATCATCTTCTTCTGGGTATCGCGCATGATTTTCCAATCTCTTGAATTTACAGGACGCCAACCATTCTCAAATGTTCTTATTCATGGGCTCATCCGTGATGAAGAAGGACGTAAAATGTCTAAATCACTTGGCAATGGGATTGATCCGATGGATGTCATTGAGAAATATGGTGCGGATGCCCTTCGTTGGTTCCTCTCAAATGGTTCAGCCCCTGGTCAGGATGTTCGTTTCTCTTACGAGAAAATGGATGCCTCATGGAACTTCATTAACAAGATTTGGAACATTTCACGCTATATCCTTATGAATAACGAAGGTTTAACGTTGGATCAAGCCAGAGAAAATGTGAAAAAAGTTGTTAATAGTCAAGTTGGAAATGTGACAGACCGTTGGATTCTCCACAATTTAAATGAGACTGTGGGTAAAGTTACTGAAAACTTTGACAAGTTTGAATTTGGTGTTGCTGGTCACATCCTTTACAACTTTATCTGGGAAGAATTTGCTAATTGGTACGTTGAGTTAACAAAAGAGGTTCTTTATAGTGACAATGAAGACGAGAAAGTCATCACTCGCTCTGTTCTTCTTTATACCTTAGATCAAATCTTGCGTCTTCTTCATCCAATCATGCCATTTGTGACAGAAGAAATTTTTGGACAATATGCAGAAGGATCAATTGTCCTTGCAAGTTATCCACAAGTTAACGCGACATTTGAAAATCAAACAGCTCACAAAGGCGTTGAAAGCTTGAAAGATTTGATTCGTTCAGTGCGAAATAGCAGAGCAGAGGTCAATGTTGCTCCATCTAAACCAATCACTATCTTGGTTAAGACAAGTGACAGCGAACTCGAAAGCTTCTTCAAAGACAATAGCAACTACATCAAACGCTTCACAAACCCAGAGACGCTTGAAATCAGCTCAGCAATTGCCACACCAGAACTTGCCATGTCATCAGTCATCACAGGAGCTGAAATCTTCCTCCCACTTGCTGACCTCCTCAACGTAGAAGAAGAGTTGGCACGACTTGAAAAAGAACTTGCTAAATGGCAAAAAGAACTAGATATGGTTGGCAAAAAACTCAGCAACGAGCGCTTTGTAGCCAACGCTAAACCAGAAGTCGTCCAAAAAGAAAAAGATAAACAGACCGACTACCAAACTAAATACGACGCAACCATAGCACGTATTGAAGAGATGAAAAAGTTGGTGGGGTAAAAAAATAAGAAAACGCTATCATAAATGATGGCGTTTTTTTGGTATAATGGCAGTACAGAATGTTTTAGAAGGAGTATATGATGGAAAAATATAATTATCTTTTTAAATTAAATGTACAGCCTCATATTTTAAAGAAGTTTCATAATAAGATTAGCGAATTAAAATTACAGGTTATTCCCAACGCTATTTATAATGCCTATAATGATTTGTTTTCTAATCCAGTGATAGAAAAAGATAAATTGAGTTTAGTAATTTTTCAAGATTATAGAGAAATCACCGATTCTGAAGAATATGTGAAACTTATAAAAAATACAGAAGAAATTGCTATTGAGTACAAAAAAATTACAATTGAGTATAAAAAGGGAAATGGGATACATTATAATCCAGATTTTTTGGAAAAATTAGAAAAAGCGATGAATGATAGAAAATTACTCGTATCTAAGTTTATTGTCCTAAGTCAAGCTAATTCTAGATATACAAGTAGCCAAGCTTATGAGGAAATTGAACGATTATATGATTTTAATATTGATTCTGAAATAGGAAAGGGATTAGATCATTTAAGGCGGGTCATGAAAATTATTCTATATCTTGAAGAACAACTCCAAAATGGTACAGAGGAAATAGATGTTAATTATTCATTTGCAGAAGAGATTATTACTATTAATAATGTTACAATTGATGAAGCGTTAGCTTCGTATAAAAAGATAGAGACTAAAGTAAATGAACTCAAGAGTGATATTGGGCATATAAAAATTAACCCAATATATGAAAATGTTGTATTAAATACCACTGAAAATATGAGAACTATTGAAATTATTACAACATATCCAAATGGAAACACTGATGATGAGCTAGATATATTACTGGAACTTCCGAGAATTACTGGTTCAAAGGAGTCAAGAACAACTCTAATAAGTTCAGATACAACGGATAATAAAGATTTTTTAGAAAAGATATATGATATTTCCTATATGCCTAGTAAAAAGGGATATCTATCAGATATTAGAAGTAATGGAATTACAATCATTAATTTTTCAAGTTCAACTATAAAACATGAGTGAGGAAGAAATGAATAAAATTGAAAAAAATCCAATTAAAGTGATTATTAGAGCAAGGAAAAAACTTCTCCCAATAAGTATTTGGATTTTATACTTGCTGTTTATAATGCTTATGTTAATATTAACATTTGTTATTCCAGATAAGATAATAACTATGAATTATCAAGTTCTAGAAAGTTCCCAATTTATTATCATTTCAATATCTGCACTGGCATTTATATTATCTATGTATATGTTTGGTAGGGAAGTATATTCAGTTGAGGATTTTGCGAAATTTTATATTCGAAATCCCGATGTATACTATGGGTATTTAGCTGATTATTTGTTTCCAGCATTTCTTTGGTGTATTACTATTATGTTTTCTATTTGTAAAATGATTATTGTAGTATCTGTTGCACAGTGGTTCTTAGAATTCTTGAGAATAATTTTTTTATCAAATGTAATTTTAGCTTTTGTATCAACAATAACACTAGTTATCCATAATATGAATAGAGTATCGAATAAAGTAGTACAGAAAAGTAAAGAATTTGAATAAATGTATAGTATTGTTACGAATACTTGGTACTATAGTAGTATAGATAGGTTTTTATAAAGTGAACGGAGAAGATCATTATTGAAAAACTTTTTGAATTATTTGGTTTATTTATTTGTTATTATTGTGGCTATATTTTTACCATTATTTAGAAATCAGAATCCTCTTACCACAAATATATAATTTTATATCCGTAGCGAACAAGGACTACTATGGAGTTATTCTGTCAGCTCTGGCAATTCTTGTAACTTTCTTGATTTTCAACAGTCAAAATGAGAAAGAAAAAAAGCTACGTTTTGAGGATGAGTAAAGGAGGAATGACCGTTAGGATAAAGAGTATCTTGAAAATAGAGATAAATGATTTGCCTCTGTGCGTCCTTACTTTATAGTTATAAAAGATAATACTACAACAAAATTAAAAATTAAAATTTTTATGGAAGACAATGTTCCATTAGAAAATATTCTAGTCTGTGAAAGAAAATTATCTGATAAAGAATCAGGAGTAGGGGATATCATATATTTATAGGAGAGAATTGTCCAGTTTAATGTTAAATCACGATGATGATTATATAGGGTATGAAAATGCAGAAAGATACTTAGAAATTATTAATCAAATATTCGAAAATAAATTTGGAAGTTCACGAACTTCAATTCATGAATTAATGAAAAAGATAATTATTTTTAAAATTAAAATTTCTTCTAAAATTGTCTAACTTTTAACAGAGATGTGATTAAATTGTATTAATCCCTAAAAAGATAAATTGCTAGTTCTTATGCTATAATAACTCTATCAATGTCAAAGGAGTTTTTATGTCAAAGGTAAGGTATGGTGTTGTGTCAACGGCAAAGGTGGCGCCTCGTTTTATTGAAGGAGTCCGCTTAGCAGGAAATGGTGAAGTTGTGGCTGTATCGAGTCGAACTCTTGAGTCTGCGCAAGATTTTGCCAACAAATATCATCTCCCAAAGGCTTACGATAAGTTAGAGGATATGTTAGCAGATGAGTCAATTGATGTGATTTATGTGGCAACAATTAATCAAGACCATTATAAAGTTGCTAAAGCAGCTCTGTTAGCGGGAAAACATGTGTTGGTAGAAAAGCCTTTCACATTGACTTACGACCAAGCGAATGAATTATTCGCTTTGGCAGAAAGTTGTAATCTGTTTTTGATGGAAGCACAAAAATCGGTATTTATTCCGATGACACAAGTGATTAAAAAATTACTTGCCTCTGGTGAAATAGGAGAAGTGATCTCCATCTCATCTACAACAGCCTACCCAAACATTGACCATGTAACATGGTTTAGAGAACTTGAGTTAGGTGGAGGAACAGTGCATTTTATGGCGCCCTATGCCCTGTCTTATTTACAATATCTATTTGATGCGACTATAACTCATGCTAGTGGGACTGCGACTTTTCCAAAAGGTCAAAGCGATAGTCAATCCAAACTACTCTTGCAATTATCAAATGGGATCCTCGTAGATATCTTCTTGACAACACGTCTAAATTTACCGCATGAAATGATTATTTATGGAACTGAAGGTCGTCTAATCATTCCACATTTTTGGAAAACCACTCATGCAAAATTGGTGAGAAATGATACTAGTGCGCGAACGATTCAAGTTGACATGGTTAGTGATTTTGAGAAAGAAGCTTATCATGTTAGTCAAATGATTTTAGAAGGGCAAAGGGTAAGTCATATCATGACGCCTCAGTTGACGCTGTCAGGTGTTAAGATTATAGAAGGCTTATACCGTTCATGGGGGAAATGATGCTGGCTATCTAGCATATTAATAAGGAGTACTAGATGTTATTTTAGTAGTCCTTTTTTGTTTTGCTCTCATAAGGTTAATTAGATTTAAAAGGGTTTTCTACTTGTTTTTTCTCGATTTTTGTTTCATAATGTAGACAAGTTTAGAGTGAGGTGCTTCTATGTTTTCGAGCGATTTTGGATTTGAGATAATTAATGTTGACGATCTATCCTTACAAGAGGAGAAATTTTTACCTTCAGAATTGCTGGCTTATGCACGTGATGAAAACGAGTCTTCTTTCGTACGTGATATTGAGGGGCATTTGACACTTGTTTACCAGCTTTTGGATACGCAAGGTCACGTTGATGATGTTCGTCATGTGCCGAGAGTGATACCAGTGACTCTATTTTTGAAAGAAGATGGCTTGTTTGTATTAGCTAATCATAAAAATATTATCCTTGTAAAAAAAGCACTTAATCGCGTTGAAAAGGTAGATTCGCCGAAACACCTCTTATTATCATTAGTGACTGCTTTCTCAAAGCAATATTTTGATGTTTTAGATACTATTTCTGAAGAAAGAGATAAACTAATCAATGATTTGCGTAAAAGACCAAACAAATCGAACTTGGCAAGGCTGGCAAATTTACAAAGTGGAACAGTACACTTAATGATGGGAACTAAGCAAAATTTTGAAATGCTGACCGATTTACAAAACATTGAGCAAGATAAAGAGAATACTAGAAATGAAAAGATGCAACTTCAAGATGCTATTATTGAAGCAAGACAATTATCTAACATGTGTTCCTTAAATTCACAGGTTTTCCAAGAACTTTCTTCTTCTTATAATAATGTCCTCAGCAATAACCTTAACGACAATGTAACTACCTTAACAATTATTTCCATTGGTATTTCCATTATTGCTATGGTTACCAGCTTTTATGGAATGAATGTTAAGTTGCCTTTTGATAGTGTTGATGCTGTCTGGGTATTGATTATTTTAATTACGACTATCATTACTATTATGCTCTCTATTGTTATGTACATTTATGTCCATAAAGAGGATAATCATCCCAAACATAAATAGAGAATTAATAAGAGGGTGCTATCAATTAGTTTAGTTTTAAGCATGGCAACATGCTTTTTTTTGTACAAAGAAACTAGAATTCATCTTTGACTTTGAGCTTGCTTTCTAACTCTTAAAACGACATAATAGAGGATAATGTACAGTGAATAGAGAGGTTACTATGTCAATAGAATCAGATTTTTTCCGGAAAAAACGTTTTATTTTTTCATCGCTTGAGGAGTTTGGATTTATCAAATCTGACCAAGAGTATATCTATTGTCAAACATTTATGGATAATGACTTTAAAGCTATTATCACGATTTCATTGGATGGAAAGATAGCTGGTAAGGTTATTGATTCGGCACTTGAAGAAGAATATTTACCGCTTCGAGCAGCAAATTATAATGGTTCGTTTGTTGGCGAAGTACGATCGGCTTATATGGCTATATTAGGTGATATTTCAGATTCTTGTTGTAAGGATTTATTATTTACCAAAGATCAAAGTAATCGTTTAGCGGAGAAGATAGCTATAACTTTTGAAGATTCAGTTGATTATCCATTTGCGAAGCACCCACAATATGCTTCTTATCGTGTATCAGGTAAATGGTATGCTCTTCTTTTTCCATTGAAGATGGGGAAGCTAGAAAATGTTCCAGCTCAACTGTCAGAAGAAGAGGTTGAAGTTTTGAATATTAAAGTCAATCCTCAAGATATGGAAATACTCTTACAAAAAGAAGGTATTTATCCTTCTTATCATATGTCTAAAAAGACTTGGGTATCTATCGTTTTAGACAATACTTTGTCTGATATAGAAATTTTTAAATTGGTATCAGATAGTCGTAAGCTTGTTTCTCCCAATAAAAAATCAAATTCTGAGCCAGAGTTTTGGATTATTCCTGCTAATCCTAAATTTTACGATATTGATAAGGAGTTTGCAGAGCATCAATTGATTGATTGGACTCAAAAAGGAAAGATTGCGGTGGGAGATTATGTGTTTATTTATATTACAGCACCTATTCGTGCTTTGCGCTATGTCTGTCAAGTGATAGAACGTGACCTTAAAACAAGTACTTACTTAGGAGCAAGAGATGTCAAAGCTTATATGCGACTCAAACTGATAAGGCAATTTGAAGATTCTACCTATCCTGTAGCATTTTTAGCAGAACACGGCGTTAAGACTGTGAGAGGACCACGGCGAATGACCAAGGAATTGCGACAAGTCATGGCAAAAACAATTCTAGAGTAATGACTTTCAGAAAAAAAACTTGTAAAAAAGTCAGAATAATTCTACAATTCCTCTTCCATTTTGTTACTTGAAGGAGTATAATAGCTCTAACATTTTATAATTTAAGGAGGAACATATGAAGAAAAGCTTTATTCATCAGCAACAGGAGATTTCTTTTGTCAAAAATACTTTTACACAATATTTGATTGATAAGTTAGAAATCGTCGAAGTGCAAGGACCTATTCTTAGTCAGGTCGGGGATGGTATGCAAGATAATTTATCTGGTATTGAACATCCTGTATCGGTGAAAGTCCTTAATATACCTGAAGCTGAATTTGAAGTCGTTCACTCATTGGCTAAATGGAAACGTCATACTTTGGCAAGATTTGGGTTTAATGAGGGAGAAGGTCTTTTCGTTCATATGAAAGCTCTTCGTCCAGATGAAGATTCTCTTGATCCAACACACTCAGTTTACGTAGATCAGTGGGACTGGGAGAAGGTCATTCCTGATGGTAGACGTAATTTGGACTATCTAAAAGAAACTGTGGAAAAAATCTACAAAGCTATCCGCCTAACAGAGCTTGCTGTGGAAGCTCGTTTTGATATTGAATCCATTTTACCAAAGCGTATTACCTTTATTCATACAGAAGAATTGGTAGAAAAATACCCAGACTTAAGCCCTAAAGAGCGTGAAAACGCCATCGCTAAGGAGTATGGCGCAGTCTTTTTGATTGGTATTGGTGGAGAGTTAGCAGATGGTAAACCACATGATGGTCGTGCACCGGACTATGATGACTGGACAACACCATCAGAAAATGGTTTTAAAGGTCTCAATGGTGATATTTTAGTATGGAACGAACAGCTTGGAACTGCCTTTGAACTATCATCAATGGGAATTCGAGTTGATGAAGATGCTCTTAAACGTCAAGTTGTTCTCACCGGTGATGAAGATCGTTTAGAGTTTGAGTGGCATAAGACGCTATTACGTGGTTTCTTCCCTCTGACTATTGGTGGGGGAATTGGTCAATCACGATTAGCTATGTTCTTGCTTCGTAAAAAACATATTGGAGAAGTACAGTCAAGTGTCTGGCCAAAAGAAGTCAGAGATACCTTCGAAAATATATTATAGAAAATCAGCCAAGCAGTTTTGTTTGACTGATTTTAACAATAAGTTTATTTTTGGCTTAAGAAAGTTTGGATTTGTTGAGGTGTAGCTTGGCTTCCTTGAACAAGATATTTAGTCATTTTTCCTCGTTGATAATGTGCTAAATTTGGAACAGTGGTAATATGATGCTTTTTGAAAAAACTCTTCAATCGTTTCCCTTTGTATTTTTGACTATCAAGGTAGTAAATTTTTGAATGAAGTGTGACTTGAGATTTTAATAATTTTGGTAAGAAAGCTCTACAATATTGGCAAGTTGGACGTCCTATAAAAATAGTCGCTTCAGATTGTTGACTTTTGCTTACTAACGCCTTATCTGTGATGGCGATTAAGTCACTATTTGTTATCATGTGTTGGTATTGTTGTGGAGAAATAGTCATGGTGTCAGCGCTACTTAAGTTTGATTTTAGCGTTGTAAGGCATAATATGGCTATTAAACTTAATAATAATTTTTTAATCATTATGGGAACCTCGTTTCTCTTACTGCTAGCTTATCATATCAAAAAAGAAGGAAAAGAGATACTATCTTATCTGTTTGTTATAAGCAATTTTTTTGATAACTCTACCTTATTTTTTGTTATAATAGTGGTTATGAGAGTAGTAGCAGGAACATTTGGAGGGCGTCCTTTAAAAACGCTTGATGGAAAAACAACTCGTCCAACAACTGATAAGGTTAAAGGCGCTATTTTTAATATGATTGGTCCTTTTTTTGAAGGTGGTCGTGTTTTAGACCTTTTTTCTGGCAGTGGTAGCTTAGCTATTGAGGCGATCTCAAGGGGAATGGACCAAGCTGTCCTAGTTGAAAAAGATAGGCGTGCGCAGGTCGTTATTCAAGAAAATATTGCAATGACTAAGAGTCCGGAGCAATTTCAATTATTAAAAATGGAAGCCAACCGTGCTTTAGAACAATTAACGGGACAATTTGATTTGGTCTTGTTGGACCCGCCATATGCTAAGGAAGAAATTGTAAAGCAAATCCAAATCATGGATAGCAAGGGTTTATTAGGCGATGATATCATGATTGTTTGTGAAACGGACAAATCAGTTGATTTACCTGAAGAAATTGCTTCTTTTGGGATATGGAAACAGAAAATTTATGGCATTTCTAAAGTAACGGTCTACGTTCGTTAGGAGGCTTTGGTATGGATTACAAGTTAGTGATGATTATTCTCATCTTAGTCATATTGATTTATTTGTTGTTGCGCCTTCACTATTTAGAAGAGTTGCTAAAACATTATCACTTCAAAAATGATGAAGGAGTTTGTTCATTATCAAGAACAAAAAATCCATTGTATCTATTAATGGCAATGATTACTTTTTTGCCAAATCTTATCAATTGGATAGCTAACGGTTTTGAGGCAATAGACATTGTTCGCCTGATTCCTGTGGTAGTCTTTTTATGGTTGTATTATTGTGGAGATGACGACGAATGACAAAGAAAGCTTTATTTACAGGTTCATTTGATCCTGTTACTAATGGACATTTAGATATTATTGAGCGCGCCAGCTATCTATTTGATCATGTTTACATTGGGTTATTTTATAACCTTGAGAAGCAAGGTTACTTTTCGATTGAGTGCCGTAAAAAAATGTTAGAAGAAGCTATCCGTCAGTTTAAGAATGTTTCAGTTTTAGTGGCGCAAGATAGACTAGCTGTTGACTTAGCAAGGGAAGTGGGAGCAAAATATTTTGTTCGAGGTCTGCGTAATAGCCAGGATTTTGATTATGAAGCCAATTTGGAGTTTTTTAATAAACAGTTGGCAGATGATATTGAGACAGTTTATTTATCAACGTCGCCATCTTTGAGTCCGATATCATCTAGTCGCATCCGTGAATTGATACATTTTAAGGCTTCTGTGAAGTCTTTTGTTCCAAAGAGTGTTGTTAGAGAAGTGGAGAAAATGAGTGAAGAATAAAGATCCAAAAAGAAAACATAAAAGTTTACTAGGTCTGCTTAAATGGTGGATTATAGGTTTTGCTTTTTTATTGTTAGTATTAGCAAGCCTTGTGGTGAGGCTACCTTATTATTTGGAAATGCCAGGTGGAGCTTATGATATCCGTTCGGTATTGAAAGTGAATAAAAAGGCTGATAAAGCTAAGGGTTCGTACAATTTTGTAGCGGTATCTGTCAGTCAAGCAACGCCAGCTCAGGTTCTTTATGCTTGGTTAACTCCTTTTACAGAATTATCTAGTAAAGAGGAGACAACAGGTGGCTTTAGTAATGACGATTATCTCAGAATTAATCAATTCTACATGGAGACTTCTCAAAATGAGTCCGTCTATCAAGCTTTAAAGTTAGCTAATAAGCAAGTATCTCTTACTTATAAAGGAGTTTATGTGCTTAACTTAGCTAAAAATTCGACATTTAAAGATAGATTACATTTAGCTGATACAGTCACAGGAGTTAATGGCAAAAGTTTCAAAAATTCTTCTCAACTTATCAAATATGTTGCAGCTCTTCATCTAGGTGATAAAGTAAAGGTACAATACACAAGTCAAGGTAAAAAGAAAGAATCAGTTGGTAAAGTTATTAAACTATCAAACGGTAAAAATGGTATTGGTATCGGTTTGACAGACCATACAGAAGTATCATCTGATGTTCCTGTGGACTTTAATACTGAAGGTGTTGGAGGACCAAGTGCAGGTTTAATGTTTACTTTAGCGATTTACGACCAATTGGTTAAAGAAGATTTACGTAAAGGACGTAAGATTGCAGGTACTGGTACTATTGAGCAAAATGGGCATGTTGGCGATATTGGTGGAGCAGGTTTGAAAGTTGTTTCAGCGGCTAAAAAAGGAATGGATATTTTCTTTGTTCCTAATAATCCGATCGATAAAAATGCTAAAAAAGGCAAAACAAAGGTTCAGACGAACTATCAAGAGGCAAAGGCAGCAGCTAAGCGATTAGGTACGAAGATGAAAATTGTACCAGTTCAAAATGTTCAGCAAGCTATTGATTATTTGAAAAAAACAAAATAAACTCAAAGAGTTCGGGCGTCTGCTCGGCTTTTTTGTTTTGCGACATTTGACTATCAAAGTGCTAAAATGATAGTATGACGGAGCTTATAAGAATACTACATTTAAATGATCTGCACTCTCATTTTGAGAATTTTCCTAAGGTAAAACGATTTTTTCATGACAATCAAGCGCGGCCAATAGAGACGATTTCACTTGACTTGGGGGATAATATTGATAAAAGCCATCCTTTGACAGAAGCAAGCTCGGGCAAGGCTAATGTCCAATTGATGAATGAACTGGGTATTGAGCTTGCTACTATTGGTAATAATGAAGGAGTTGGTTTATCCAAAAAAGACTTGGACCAAGTCTACAAAGATTCAGATTTTACAGTTATTGTTGGCAATCTAAAAGATAACATAATCGAACCGAGTTGGGCAAAACCTTACATTATTTATGAGACACAGCAAGGAACTAAGCTTGCCTTTTTAGCTTATACTTTTCCTTATTATAAAACCTATGAACCTAATGGGTGGACGATAGAAGATCCAATTGACTGTCTTAAATGTCATTTACAAATAAATGAGATAAAAGAGGCAAATTGTCGTATTTTGATGAGTCATTTAGGTATTCGTTTTGATACAAGGATTGCTCAAGAATTTTCAGAAATTGACCTTATTATAGGTGCACATACACACCATTTATTTGAGGAAGGGGAGCTAATTAACGGCACATATCTTGCAGCAGCCGGTAAATATGGTCGCTTTGTTGGGAGTATTGATATAACTTTTGATAATCATACACTAAAAGATACTTTAATCTCAACATATGATACAAAACAACTAACTGGTTATCCTTCGGATAGTGACTGGGCTAAGAAGATTGAGTCAGAAGGTAAAGAACAGCTTAGAAAAGAAAGTTTAATATCCTTTCCAGCACCATTATCATTAGAAGAATCGTGCCAACTAGTCATGGATGCGATGCTGTTTTACGCAGGTGCAGATGTTGCTATTATTAATTCTGGCTTAATTGTTCAGCCATTTGGAAAAGACTTTTCGAGGAAAAATCTCCACGAATCATTACCTCATCAAATGCGTCTTGCTAAATTGACAGTGAGTAGTCAAGAACTTTTAGAGATTTATGAAACTATTTATCAACAAGGTCAATTTTTAGCGCAACAAAAGATTCATGGTATGGGCTTTCGTGGCAAGTGCTTTGGAGAAGTTTTACATTCGGGATTTGATTACAAAAATGGAAAAATAGTGTATAATGAGAAAGATATTGATGCCAAAGAAGAAGTGATTCTTGTAATCGTTGATCAGTATTATTTTGCATCGTATTTTGAGTGTTTAAAAACGAAAAAAGTAGACTTGCTTTTTCCTGAATTACTCAGAGATGTGGTAGCAGATTATTTAATAAATATGACACTATAAATGAAAAATAGATAAATAAAGAGTAGAGGCTAGTCGTTTCTTCTCAATGATTTTAGAGAAAGGAGTATTATGCGAAAAGAAGTGACACCAGAGATGCTTAACTATAATAAGTATCCTGGCCCACAGTTCATTCACTTTGAAAATATCGTTAAAAGTGATGATATTGAATTTCAACTTGTTATTAATGAAAAATCAGCTTTTGATGTGACTGTCTTTGGACAACGTTTTTCTGAGATTTTATTAAAATATGATTTTATCGTTGGCGATTGGGGTAACGAGCAGTTGAGGCTAAGAGGCTTTTACAAAGATGCTAGTACGATTAGAAAAAATAGCCGGATTTCACGTTTAGAAGATTATATTAAAGAGTATTGTAACTTTGGTTGTGCTTATTTTGTGTTGGAGAATCCAAATCCTAGAGATATTAAATTTGATGATGAAAGACCTCATAAGCGTCGTAAGTCAAGATCCAAATCACAATCATCAAAGTCACAAACTAGAAATAATCGTTCCCAGTCAAATGCCAATGCTCATTTTACAAGTAAAAAGCGTAAAGACACAAAACGCCGTCAAGAACGTCATATTAAAGAAGAGCAAGATAAGGAAATGACATCTGCAAAGCAGCATTTTGTTATTCGTAAGAAAAAATAAGAAAAGGATAAACTGTAATCGTTTATTCCACCATGAAGAAAGAAAATATTATGCCTAAAAAAACTGATACACCCGACTATAAACCCTCTATTTATAGCTTAACTCGCGATGAACTAATAGCTTGGGCTATTGAACATGGAGAAAAGAAATTCCGTGCTTCACAAATCTGGGACTGGCTCTATAAAAAGCGTGTGCAAAGCTTCGATGAAATGACTAACATTTCCAAAGATTTTATTGCACTTTTGAACGAGAATTTTGTTGTTAATCCTCTAAAACAACGTATTGTTCAAGAATCTGCTGATGGAACTGTTAAATACCTTTTTGAATTACCTGATGGCATGCTGATTGAGACGGTTTTGATGCGTCAACATTATGGTTTATCAGTATGTGTAACGACTCAAGTTGGTTGTAACATTGGTTGCACTTTCTGTGCAAGTGGTTTAATAAAGAAACAACGTGATCTTAACAATGGCGAAATCACTGCTCAAATTATGCTTGTTCAAAAATATTTTGATGAACGTGGACAAGGTGAGCGCGTTAGTCACATTGTGGTCATGGGAATAGGTGAACCCTTTGATAACTATACCAATGTATTAAAATTCTTGCGTACAGTTAATGATGATAATGGATTAGCTATTGGTGCACGTCACATTACAGTGTCTACTTCAGGTTTAGCACATAAAATTCGTGAATTTGCAAATGAAGGTGTACAAGTTAACTTAGCAGTATCTCTTCATGCTCCAAATAATGATTTACGATCAAGTATCATGCGTATTAATCGTTCTTTCCCTCTTGAAAAGTTGTTTGCGGCTATTGAATATTATATTGAGACGACTAACCGTCGTGTAACATTTGAGTATATTATGTTAAATGGTGTCAACGATACCCCAGAAAATGCTCAAGAGTTAGCAGATTTAACGAAAAAGATTCGCAAATTATCTTATGTCAATTTAATTCCTTACAATCCTGTCTCAGAACATGACCAGTATAGTCGTAGTCCTAAAGAGCGTGTGGAAGCTTTCTATGACGTTTTGAAGAAAAATGGAGTTAACTGTGTTGTTCGTCAAGAACATGGTACGGACATTGATGCAGCTTGCGGGCAATTACGTTCAAACACAATGAAACGCGATCGTCAAAAAGCGAAGGTAGGGCAGTAATGCTTAAAAGATTACTTACTGAAGATGGGGAATTGACAAAGATTAGTCGTCGTTTCGTTTGGATGTTAGTGATTATCTATTGTCTTATTATTGTCAGGATGTGTTTTGGGCCTCAAATTATGATTGAGGGGGTATCAACTCCGAATGTTCAGCGCTTCGGAAGAATTGTAGCTCTTTTAGTACCATTTAATTCTTTTCGTAGTTTAGATCAGCTAACTAGCTTTAAAGAGATTTTTTGGGTTATTGGTCAAAATGTAGTGAATATTTTACTGCTGTTTCCTCTCATTATAGGGTTACTATCCCTAAAGCCAAGTTTACGGAAATATAAAAGCGTTATATTACTTGCTTTCTTGATGTCTCTTTTCATAGAGTGTACTCAAGTTGTTTTAGATATTTTAATAGATGCTAATCGGGTTTTTGAAATCGACGATCTATGGACAAATACCTTAGGCGGCCCTTTCGCCCTATGGACTTATCGAAACATAAAAGGTTGGCTTCTAACTATTAGAAAATGAAAATAATGTAAAGGCTATGACATTGTTCAAGCCTTTTACTATTTAAAAAGAATCACTTTAGTTGATGAAAGTAAGCTTATAGAGAGTTGTTAAATGAGAATTTCAAAACACTTTTCATGTCTTCTGATTGATTTGGTCTTCTGACTTAATTATGATGTTTTTCAATCTTTGAGAAAGGAAAAATATGTCTATTATAAAAAATTTGTGGTGGTTTTTTAAGGAAGAAAAGAAGCGCTATCTTATTGGGATTTTGTCATTAAGTTTGGTTGCAGTGTTAAATCTTATCCCTCCTAAAATTATGGGATCAGTTATTGATGCTATTACAACTGGAAAATTAACAAGACCACAATTACTATGGAATTTATTAGGTTTGGTTTTGTCAGCTTTAGCTATGTATGGGCTGCGTTATATTTGGCGTATGTATATTTTAGGGACTTCTTACAAATTAGGCCAAGTTGTCAGATACCGTTTATTTGAACATTTTACAAAAATGTCTCCTTCTTTTTATCAGAAATATCGTACAGGTGATTTAATGGCGCACGCGACCAACGACATCAATTCTCTAACACGTCTTGCAGGAGGAGGAGTTATGTCAGCAGTGGATGCCTCGATCACAGCATTAGTAACGCTTATCACCATGTTCTTTACTATTTCGTGGCAAATGACATTAATTGCGGTTATCCCTTTGCCCTTAATGGCCTTAGCAACTAGTAAATTGGGGCGAAAAACCCATGAAACCTTCAAAGAATCTCAGGCAGCCTTTTCAGAATTAAATAATAAAGTGCAAGAAAGTGTCTCTGGCGTAAAAGTGACTAAATCATTTGGTTATCAAGAACAAGAAATTGCTTCTTTTCAAGAGGTTAATCAGATGACTTTCGTGAAGAACATGCGGACCATGACTTATGATGTCATGTTTGATCCTTTAGTTCTTCTTTTTATAGGTGCCTCCTACGTATTAACATTGGCTATGGGAGCTTTTATGATTTCAAAAGGTCAAGTTACTGTTGGTGACTTGGTAACATTTGTGACGTATTTAGATATGTTGGTATGGCCCTTGATGGCGATTGGTTTCTTGTTCAATATGGTACAGCGTGGTAGTGTTTCTTATAACCGTATTAATAGTCTACTTGAGCAAGAATCGGATATAACTGATCCTTTAAATCCTATCAAACCTGTTGTCAATGGAACATTAAGATATGATATTGATTTCTTTAGATACGACAATGAAGAAACCTTAGCCGATATTCATTTCACCTTAGAAAAAGGTCAAACCTTAGGTTTGGTAGGTCAAACGGGATCAGGTAAGACAAGTCTTATTAAGTTATTGCTACGTGAACATGATGTGACTCAGGGGAAAATTACTTTAAATAAACATGATATACGTGATTATCGATTGTCTGAGTTACGTCAACTAATCGGTTATGTTCCTCAAGATCAGTTTTTATTTGCTACCAGTATTTTAGAAAATGTTCGCTTTGGAAATCCAACTCTATCTATCAATGCTGTCAAAGAAGCAACTAAATTGGCACATGTTTACGATGACATTGAACAGATGCCAGCAGGATTTGAGACTCTAATTGGAGAAAAAGGAGTCTCATTATCTGGTGGACAAAAACAAAGGATTGCGATGAGTCGTGCCATGATTTTAGATCCAGATATTCTTATTTTGGATGATTCTCTATCAGCAGTGGACGCTAAAACGGAACATGCTATTATTGAGAATCTTAAAACGAATCGTCAAGGGAAATCGACTATTATTTCAGCACATCGTTTATCAGCTGTTGTGCACGCAGACCTTATCTTAGTTATGCAAGACGGCAGAGTCATCGAGCGAGGTCAGCATCAAGAGTTGCTAAATAAAGGTGGTTGGTATGCTGAAACGTATGCCTCACAGCAATTAGAAATGGAGGAAGCATTTGATGAAGTCTAATCAATGGCAAGTCTTTAAGAGATTAATCTCCTATTTACGCCCTTATAAATGGTTTACAGTATTAACTCTATCTCTCTTATTGTTGACGACTGTTGTTAAAAATATTATTCCTTTAATTGCTTCACATTTCATTGATCACTATCTGACAAATGTTAATCAAACAGCAGTTCTTATTTTAGTGGGATATTATTCAATGTATGTCTTGCAGACCTTAATTCAATATTTTGGGAATCTCTTTTTTGCGCGTGTTTCTTATAGTATTGTTAGAGATATTCGTAGAGATGCTTTTGCTAATATGGAAAGGCTAGGCATGTCTTATTTTGATAGGACACCGGCAGGATCTATAGTGTCACGTATTACTAATGATACTGAAGCAATATCTGATATGTTTTCGGGTATTTTATCAAGTTTTATCTCGGCGATATTTATTTTTACAGTTACTCTGTACACTATGTTGATGCTAGACATTAGACTAACAGGACTCGTCGCTCTTTTGTTACCTGTTATCTTTATATTAGTGAATGTCTATCAGAAAAAATCAGTCACTGTCATTGCTAAAACGAGAAGTTTACTTAGTGATATCAACAGTAAATTATCAGAAAGTATTGAAGGAATTCGCATTGTACAGGCTTTTGGTCAAGAAGAGCGCTTGAAGACTGAATTTGAGGAAATTAACAAAGAGCATGTTGTGTATGCCAATCGTTCTATGGCTCTTGATAGTCTCTTCTTAAGACCGGCGATGTCTCTTTTAAAACTCCTAGCATATGCTGTTCTTATGGCTTATTTTGGATTTACAGGAGTTAAAGGAGGTCTTACGGCAGGATTGATGTATGCTTTTATTCAGTACGTTAATCGTCTCTTTGACCCTTTAATTGAAGTAACGCAAAATTTTTCAACCTTACAAACATCAATGGTATCAGCAGGGCGTGTGTTTGATTTGATTGATGAAACAGGTTTTGAACCAAGCCAAAAAAATACAGAAGCTTTTGTGAGAGAAGGAAATATCGAATTTAAAAATGTATCATTCTCATATGATGGAAAAAAACAAATCCTTGATAATGTTTCTTTTAGTGTTAAAAAAGGTGAAACGATTGCTTTTGTAGGAGCGACAGGTTCTGGAAAATCATCTATTATTAATGTCTTTATGAGGTTTTACGAATTTCAATCTGGACAAGTTTTATTAGATGGGAAGGATATTAGGGATTACTCACAAGAACAATTGCGAAAGAATATTGGACTCGTCTTACAAGACCCCTTTTTATATCATGGCACTATTAAATCTAATATCAAAATGTACCAAGACATCACCGATCAAGAGGTACAGGACGCAGCAGAGTTTGTTGATGCTGATCAATTTATTCAGAAGTTGCCAGATAAGTACGATGCAGCTGTTTCAGAACGTGGGTCAAGTTTTTCAACTGGACAACGCCAACTATTAGCGTTTGCCAGAACTGTGGCTAGTAAACCTAAAATTTTAATCTTAGATGAGGCGACAGCAAATATTGATTCGGAAACAGAGCAGATTGTACAAGATTCGTTAGCAAAAATGCGTCAAGGTCGAACAACAATTGCCATTGCTCACCGCTTATCAACCATTCAAGATGCTAATTGTATCTATGTTCTTGATAGAGGAAAGATAATTGAAAGTGGGAATCACGAGTCTTTATTAGACCTAAAAGGGACTTATTATCGTATGTACCAATTACAAGCTGGCATGATGGAGGTCTAGAAAATTTAGGCTATTCAAAAGGCATAATCTGTGAGGTTTAGAGGTTGGAGTAGTTATTCCTCTAAGCCTTTTTTATATTTTACAATTAGTGTATAATGAGGTCAAAGTACAAGGAAAGGTCTATAAAATGTTACTATTGGTAGATAATTACGATTCTTTTACCTATAATTTAAAGCAATATTTAAGTGTCTATAAAGAGATATTCGTCATAAAAAATGATGATCCTAACCTTTTTTTATTAGCTGAGAGCGCAGAAGCCATCGTCTTATCACCTGGACCAGGACACCCAAAGGATGCTGGGAAAATGTTAGAATTAATCAATCAGTTTATAGGAAAGAAACCTATTCTAGGTATCTGTTTGGGGCATCAAGCGCTTGCTGAGTGCTTGGGTGGGCGATTAAATTTAGCAAATCACGTTATGCATGGTAAACAAAGTTGGGTAACAATAAACGACCATACTAGTTTGTTTAAGGGAATTGATAGTCCAACCCAAGTTATGCGTTATCACTCATTGGTAGTGACTGATTTACCAGAGAATATTGCTGTTATTGCACGATCAAATGAGGATAATGAAATCATGGCATTTCATTGCCCCAGCTTAAAAGTATATGCGATGCAGTTTCATCCTGAGTCAATCGGGAGTATTGATGGAATGAAAATGATTGAAAACTTTTTGACGTTAATTAATGACTAAAATGTGTTAGTGTAGGATAATGACTCTCTATAAATAAAAGACAGTACCTTAGGTACTGTCTTTTATTTAGTTGTATAGATGAGTTAATCTTTTTGCAAATTTACGATAAATAATCAAGCAAATGGATGCTTTTAAAGTATCTCCAGGAATAAAAATAAGGTTAGAAAATAGTGATTTAGTTAAGGGTAGAGAAGTTTGAAAGGAAAGAACGATGCTACCACAAATATCAATCAATAGTACGCCAAATATCCAAATAATAAGGAATTGAACCCAGAGTTTTGTTGTTTTCACTTTCTCAAGCCCTAGGCCGATAAAAAAAGCTGCAAATGGATAAGTCAGCAGATAGCCTGCTGTTGGCCCAAACAGCGTTACGAGACCTGACCGCCCTCCTGGTAAAAATGGTGCACCAATAGCAACTAAGAGCAAGAAAATAGCCACAGCTAGGAAACCTTTCCTACTACCAAGCAGAGCACCTGCCAGCATAACACCAAGATTTTGTAAGACAATTGGGACTGGAATGAAACCTAATGGGATCCCTGGGATAAAACCTAAAACAATGAGTAGTGCAACCATGAGTGCAATATAGGTAGTTGTTCTTGTTTTCATTTAAATTAATTCCTTTTTAGTATGATTTAGTTGTAATTTTTCCAAGAATTCAATATCGGTATGTTGATTGCGACCCCCCTCTGTTAGGTAATTTCCCAAAAAAGTTGAGTCAACAAGTAAGGTGACTAATGATTCAAAATTCTCAAAATGGACCTCCCGTCCAGCACTTAATCTTAATTCCTTGAAAGGAAAAACAAAACGCAACATGGCCATAATTTTTAAGCATTTAATGGGAGTCAAATAGTTATATTTTCCAAGAGGTGTTCCTTCAACAGCAAGTAAAAAATTGACAGGGATAGAATAGGGGTTCAGTTCTTTTAGTCTGAAAGCTAATGTGATGAGAGCCTCATCGCTCTCTCCCATACCACAAATGAATCCAGAACAAACATCAATGTCTTCATTGTGAATTCTTTCTAAAGTATCACAACGATCTTTGAAGCTATGCGTCGTTGCAATGTTGGGGTAGTTTTCTTCGGGGGTGTTGAGGTTATGATTGATACGGTCAATTCCTGCTTGTTTTAGCTGATGAAGTTGTTCTCTATCCAAAAAACCAGCGGTAAGGCATATTTCTAGAGGGAGGCTTTTTTTGATTTCAGGGATGACTTGACATAACTGCTCAATTTCTCTCTTGCTAGGCTTAGTTCCACTCATCGCAATACAAAAGACGCTAGCACCATTTTGATGAGCGACAATAGCCTGTTTTAGAATGACATTTTGAGGAAGCAGACCAAATTTATCAATGTCAGCAGTGCTTTCTTTAGATTGAGAACAGTAACCACAATTTTCTGCACAAAGTCCTTGCTTAGCACTTAATAAAACGTTAAGGCGAATATTATTTCGGCTAACTTGATTCTTAAGGTATAAGGCAGCAGCGTAGATTTCCCACCAGTTCTCATCGCTATTTAGAATTTCCAGCGCTTGTTCATAAGAAATGCTAGTCTTTCCAGATAATATTTCGTCAGCCAAATGGATATAATTTGTTTGAAATGACATGATAGTCTCCTTTAACGAAATTAATAATAGCATAAAAAAACTATATTGTAAACTTAGATAATGTTATAAGTTAACAATATGAAAAATTATGATATACTGGTCTTATATTTTGACGGGAGATAAGATGAAAAAACTATTTAAAAAAGCGATAGCTATGTGCCGAGATTTGCCGCTTAATTTTGTAATTGTTGAACTTAGTTTGTATCAAAGAGAGGATGGCTCATCTGATAATATTAAATGGATTTCTAAGCGAATCCTTGAGGTAACGGTAACTGATCAGCAATGGATTTACCATTTGAGGATGCTTAATTTACCAAAACTTAAGCCAATGTCACCAGCATCCAGTGACTGTCCTGCAAGAGAAGAGAAGGCTAGTCTTATTTCAATAGAAGAATGTCAAAAATTCACTAGCTTAGTGCGAGATAAAAATCCTTTTCACCAAGGGGAAGCAGCTATTGTGCCTGCGGCTCTATTATTGGAAAAAATAATGGAAGTTAGAAAAGAAAAAATAAAGGAGATTCATTTGACTTTTTTATCTCCAGTAAGGGTGAATCAAGAATTCTCAGTGCAAGTAGTGGATAACACAGTGATTATTTTTCAGCATCAAATATTATGTGTGAGGGGGACATATGAAGAATAGAGATGTTTATATTGGTTTTGGGCTACGAACACCTATCGGTATAAAAGGGAAGCAATTTAAACATTACCGTCCAGAACTTTTAGGAGCATACCTCTTAAATCAAATAAAAAAAATAGAATCAGAATCTAACATTGATAGTATTATTTGTGGGAACACAGTTGGTACTGGGGGCAATATTGGTCGTTTGATGACTCTTTTTTCTGATTATGAATCCTATATTCCAGTACAAACGATTGATATGCAGTGTGCTTCATCAAGTTCTGCCTTGTTTTTTGGTTATCTAAAAATCAGTGCCGGTATTAATGAAAAAGTTCTTGTTGGGGGGATTGAAAGTAGTTCTCTTCAACCTATGAGACGTTACGCTAAAGAAGATAATCGTAACGGAGAATATACCGTTGCTCAGTTTTCTCCTGACTCTTATGCTGAAACTGTAATGTTAGAAGGGGCCCAGAGAGTCTGTCAAAAATATGGTTTTAGAAGAGAAATGTTAGATAAATTGGCATTCTTGAGCCATAAACGCGCCTTAACAGCTAAACAAGGTGGCTATTTAGAAGAGGTAATCTTACCAATGGAAGGGATGCGAGATCAAGGCGTTAGAAAACTAAAAGAAGCATTTTTTCAAAAATTACCAAGATTGATGGAAAATTCACCTTTGCTCACTATTGGAAATGTTTGTTTAATGCACGATGCTGCTGCATTTCTAACGCTTCAGAGTCAGAAAACAGAATTCCGGATTGTTCACATTGTAGAAGTAGCAGGAGATCCCAAGCTTAGTCCAGAATTGGTTCACACGGCTACGGAAAAACTATTAACAGAAACTCATACTAAAATATCGGATTATGATGCAATTGAATGGAATGAACCATTTGCAGCGATTGATGCTTTATTTAATCATTATTATCCTGAAGAGAGAGAAAAATTCAATATTTTTGGAGGGGCATTAGCTTACGGACACCCTTATGCCTGCTCAGGAATTATTAATATCCTTCATCTTATGCAGGCATTAAAATATAAAAATAAACCTATGGGCCTAACTGCCATTGCAGGGGCAGGAGGAGTCGGAATGGCCATATCAATAGAGTACTTAGGAGTTAAGAATGCTTGAATCATTGAAAACAATAGTTAAAACCAATAGCGATAAAAAGTTATTTGATGGTGATTTACAGGTCAGTTATGGAGAATTTTATAACTTAGTCAGACAAGATATGGCGTCACAAGACAATAGGAAACATGTGATTAGCACACACTCTCTGCTTAACCAATTAGTAAGATTTGTTTCAAAGTTATGTCAAAAAGCTCTTCCTATTATTTGTAAACCTAACCTTACTCATAATGAAATAAGTCGATTAGAAAAAGAAGTGCAGTATGCTCCTCAACTAGCTGATTTTGGTGTTCTTTCTTCTGGGACTACAGCTGATGCTAAACTATTGTGGAGGAGCTTCGCTTCGTGGTCTGATTTTTTTAGCATTCAGAATGCTTATTTTTCGGTCACTTCCAATAGCAGACTGTTTATTCAAGGTGATTTTTCATTTACTGGTAACTTAAATTTAGCGCTATCCCTTTTATTACTGGGGGGAACGCTTGTTGTCACACAGAAAAATTCTGTAAAATACTGGCAGACTTTATGGGAAAAAACTGGTGTAACGCATCTATATCTGCTCCCTAGTTATCTCAAGTTAGTGGAACAATATAGCAAGGAGACTGCGTTAGACAATAAAACTATTATTACCTCTTCGCAATATGTCTCTGACTCATTACTGGAAGGTTTATATATAAAGCATCCTAAAGTGTCAGTGAAAATCTTCTATGGTGCTAGTGAACTCAATTATGTGTCATGGTACGATGGTCGTGATATCCGAGATAAGCCACAGTATGTTGGAGAAATCGTTCCAAATGTAGCTGTTAGGATTAAAGAGGGAAGAATTTTTGTAAAAACACCGTATAGTATCTGTGGCCTTTCAAGTGAATATTGTGCTGGTGATTATGGTGAACTGATAGATGGCAAATTATATCTATTTGGTCGTGGTGGTGATTGGTGCAATCAATCGGGCATTAAGCTCTATTTACCTAGATTAATCGAAAAAATAAAAACATGCCCTTATATCAAGGATGCAGTAGCATTTACAAAAGAGAGTCAAAGTCATGGACAAGAGTCACATTGCTGTATTGTTTTAATTGAAAATCAGATGCAACAAGAGTGTTTGAAGTGGTTATCGGAACATTTTGAAAAGAAGTATGGGTTTAAGCATTATCATATTGTATCTAAAATTCCTTTGATGCCATCTGGAAAAATTGATTATCAACAACTCAAAAGACAATTAACATGAGCTTTTACTAAAAAAATAAAATAGGGTTAATGGATTGCAAACCTCAGTTCTGATATTCTTTATTTTGAAAGATATCGTGATATAATGATAAAAAAGAAAGATAAGGAATAAAATGTTATCAAAAGCAAAATCACGATATATTATCCGTGAGATTATTAAGTTATTTCCAGATGCTAAACCTAGCTTAGACTTTACTAATGTCTTTGAGCTTTTGGTAGCTGTAATGCTATCAGCTCAAACAACTGATGCAGCTGTTAATAAAGTTACCCCCGCCCTTTTTGAACGCTTTCCAAATCCTTTAGTTTTGGCACAAGCTGATCCCAAAGAGATTGAACCCTATATTTCTAAAATTGGGCTTTACCGTAATAAAGCTCGATTCTTAAATCAATGCGCTAAACAATTGATAGAGCATTTTGATGGAAAAGTCCCCCGAACTCGTCAAGAGCTAGAAAGTTTGGCTGGCGTTGGAAGGAAAACGGCTAATGTGGTCATGAGTGTTGGATTTGGTATTCCGGCTTTTGCCGTAGATACTCATGTCACTCGGATTTGTAAACACCACCAGATTTGCAAACAGTCGGCTTCTCCACTAGAAATTGAGAAACGAGTCATGGAGGTTTTACCACCAGAAGAGTGGCTAGCTGCTCATCAATCCATGATTTATTTTGGTCGTGCAATTTGTCATCCTAAAAATCCAAAATGCGACCAGTACCCACAACTTTATCACTTTCCTGATAATTTAAAGTGATTAGAATAAAAGAGAGTAACTGGTGACGATTATATAAGCGATACTTAAAAACGGTAGAAAAGCTATCGTTTTTTTCATTTTTCTCATAACTAAACAATAAATAATTCCTAACCAAGCACCTATTTGAATAATAAAAAGAATTTGATGAAGAGGTAAAGATAAGCCAATTGTGGCTAAATAAAGGAAATCTCCACTTCCGATATTAATATCAACCACTTCAGCTAAAATCCCAAATAAACATAAAACAATAGAAACTTTTGTAATCGGTGTGAGAATTATCGTTGAAATGGTGAATAATATCCATAGAAAAATAGGATACTCTTGGTATTTTATATCATAATAACTTAAGATAAAACTCATGCATAAAGAAATAAAATAGATGGTAGACATAATCATAAAATCCTTTTTATAGTTTATATTTATATTCGAAAAATGGTAGAAAAGAGATTATGATTTCTATTATAGATAGTCAGCCTAACGTCATAATAACAATTAGCAAGCGGTTGCGGATTTTCTTGAAAATTGAATGGTTTTCTGTTAAAATTCATATATGAAAGTTTTATTCGATGTGCAGAATCTTTTGAAAAAATTTGGTATTTATGTTTATATTGGTAAACGTCTTTATGATATCGAAGTTATGAAGATTGAATTGCAACGTCTCTACGATAATGGTCTGATAAGTAGAGATGATTATTTAAAAGCAGAACTGATTTTAAGAAGAGAGCACAGACTAGAATTGGAGAAGGAAAATAAAAAATGAGTAAGAAATTATTGGGAATTGACCTCGGAGGAACGACCATTAAATTTGGTATCTTGACGCTTGAGGGAGAAGTACAAGAAAAATGGGCAATTGAGACCAATACTTTAGAAAACGGAAGACATATCGTTTCTGATATCGTTGAATCTCTCAAACATCGTTTGAGCCTCTATGGATTAACAAAAGATGACTTTCTCGGTATCGGTATGGGTTCTCCAGGAGCTGTTTATAGAACTAGTAAAACAGTAACAGGTGCTTTTAATCTAAATTGGGCTGATACTCAAGAAGTAGGTTCAGTTATTGAAAAAGAAGTTGGAATTCCATTTTTTATTGATAACGATGCTAATGTTGCAGCACTTGGTGAACGCTGGGTAGGTGCTGGTGCCAATAATCCCGACGTTGTTTTCGTAACCCTCGGAACAGGAGTAGGTGGAGGTGTTATCGCAGATGGTAACCTCATCCATGGTGTTGCAGGAGCAGGTGGAGAAATTGGGCATATGATTGTTGATCCAGAAAATGGATTTACGTGCACATGTGGTAACAAAGGTTGTCTTGAGACAGTTGCATCAGCGACAGGTGTTGTTAGAGTAGCACGTCAACTCGCAGAACAATATGAGGGTTCGTCTGCCATTAAAGCAGCGATTGACAACGGTGATACTGTTACAAGTAAAGATATTTTTATAGCAGCAGAAGATGGGGATAAATTTGCTAATTCTGTTGTTGAACGTGTATCACGTTACCTTGGACTGGCAGCAGCTAATATTTCAAATATTTTAAACCCTGATTCTGTGGTTATTGGTGGCGGTGTCTCAGCAGCAGGTGAATTTTTACGTAGTCGCGTTGAGAAATACTTTGTCACATTTGCTTTCCCACAAGTTAAAAAGTCAACTAAAATTAAGATTGCTGAACTAGGTAATGATGCTGGTATTATTGGTGCAGCAAGCTTAGCCAATCAACAAGCAAGTTAAGGAGATAAGATATGGATATGTCTGTTATTTTAATTATCGTTATTCTTCTGGCTTTTGTTGCTTGGGCATCTTGGAATTATTGGAGGGTTCGTAGGGCAGCTAAATTTTTAGATAACGAGTCTTTTCAAAAAGAAATGTCACGAGGACAGTTAATTGATATCCGAGAAGCTGGTGCTTTTCATAGAAAGCATATTCTCGGAGCACGTAACATTCCAGCAAGCCAATTTAAAGTTGCCTTATCGGCTTTACGCAAAGATAAACCTGTCCTCTTATATGATGCAAGCCGTGGTCAATCTATTCCAAGAATTGTTTTGTTACTCAGAAAAGAAGGTTTTAATCAACTTTACGTATTAAAGGACGGTTTCAATTACTGGACGGGTAGAGTTAAGTAATATACTAAGGAGAGAGTTACTATTAATAACTCTCTCCTCTTTTTGTAGAAATGAATTAAATTGAAAAAAGTAGAAAATAAATGACATAAATAATGAAATGATGAAAAGTTTTCTTATCACAAATAGGCAGTTGATATGAAAACATTTACACTTGTGTAAATTCTGTTTTTTAAGAAAAATTGTGTTATAATTCATAAGTTAACAGAATTACATTATAAAATAGAGGAAAACATGACAAATTTAAGAACAGATATCCGTAACGTTGCGATCATTGCCCACGTTGACCACGGTAAAACAACTCTCGTTGATGAATTATTAAAACAATCACATACTCTTGATGAGCGTAAAGAGCTTGAAGAACGTGCAATGGATTCAAATGATATCGAAAAAGAACGTGGTATCACCATTCTTGCAAAAAATACAGCCGTAGCATACAACGATGTTCGTATCAATATTATGGACACACCTGGTCACGCGGACTTTGGTGGTGAAGTTGAGCGTATTATGAAAATGGTTGATGGTGTTGTTTTAGTCGTTGATGCTTACGAAGGAACAATGCCACAAACACGTTTTGTTTTGAAGAAAGCTCTTGAACAAAACTTAATTCCAATCGTTGTTGTAAATAAAATTGATAAGCCATCAGCTCGTCCATCAGAGGTTGTTGATGAAGTTCTTGAACTCTTTATTGAGCTCGGTGCTGATGATGACCAACTAGATTTCCCTGTTGTTTATGCTTCAGCTATCAATGGAACATCTTCAATGTCAGATGATCCTTCAGATCAAGAAAAAACAATGGCACCGATTTTTGATACTATCATTGATCACATTCCAGCCCCAGTTGACAACTCGGAAGAACCACTTCAATTCCAAGTTTCTCTTCTTGATTACAATGATTTTGTAGGACGTATTGGTATTGGACGTGTTTTCCGCGGGACTGTCAAAGTTGGAGATCAAGTTACTCTTTCAAAACTTGATGGTACAACTAAAAACTTCCGCGTAACAAAACTTTTTGGTTTCTTTGGACTTGAACGTAAAGAAATCCAAGAGGCTAAAGCGGGTGATTTAATCGCTGTTTCTGGTATGGAAGATATCTTCGTTGGTGAGACAGTAACTCCGACAGATGCCATTGAACCACTTCCAGTTTTACGTATTGACGAGCCAACACTTCAAATGACTTTCTTGGTGAATAATTCACCATTTGCAGGTCGCGAAGGTAAATGGATTACGTCACGTAAGGTTGAAGAACGTCTTTTAGCAGAGTTACAAACAGACGTTTCTTTGCGTGTTGACCCAACAGATTCGCCAGATAAATGGACGGTTTCAGGGCGTGGAGAATTACATTTATCTATCCTTATTGAAACAATGCGTCGTGAGGGATATGAACTTCAAGTATCACGTCCAGAAGTTATCATCAAAGAAATTGATGGTGTTCAATGCGAGCCGTTTGAGCGTGTTCAAATTGATACTCCAGAAGAATATCAGGGTGCTATTATCCAAAGTTTGTCAGAGCGTAAAGGTGATATGCTTGATATGCAGATGGTTGGTAATGGTCAAACGCGTTTGATTTTCTTGATTCCTGCACGTGGTTTGATTGGTTATTCAACAGAGTTTCTTTCAATGACACGTGGATATGGTATCATGAATCATACTTTTGACCAGTATCTACCGGTTGTTCAAGGAGAAATTGGTGGTCGTCATCGTGGTGCCTTGGTTTCTATTGAAAATGGTAAAGCAACTACATATTCAATTATGCGTATTGAAGAACGTGGGACTATCTTTGTAAATCCAGGTACAGAAGTTTATGAAGGAATGATTGTTGGTGAGAATTCTCGTGATAATGATCTCGGAGTCAATATTACAACTGCTAAACAAATGACAAATGTCCGTTCAGCAACTAAAGATCAAACTGCAGTCATCAAGACGCCTCGTATCCTTACTTTAGAAGAGTCACTTGAATTTTTAGCAGATGATGAATACATGGAAGTAACTCCTGAGTCTATTCGTCTTCGTAAACAAATTTTAAATAAAGCAGCACGTGACAAAGCTAATAAAAAGAAAAAATCAGCTGAATAATATCCAAAGTATTTCTTATTTATGATTAATAAGAAAGGAGTTCTATGTTTTACTTAATTGTTGCCCTTTTGATTGCCTTATATTACTTTTTTATGGCACCAAAAACAGTACGTAATACTTTGAACGCTATTGGTTTAGTAGGTTTGGTAGCCTTATTGCTTGTCTTGGCAGTTATGAGTTTTATTAAAATCCTTCAATTGCCAGGTGAATTGTATATTGGGCTTATAATGATTCCTCTAGGATATACAGCATTTAAAGAAACATTGAATTTGTCAGAAAAGAAGAAATAGCTTATGAACTTAGGATTTTGTCTCCTAAGTTCTTTTGTTTTGAGAAATTAGAGACATATCCTTTACCTTGAAAAAGCCACTGATTAAAGGTAAAATAATAGGGATAATAATGATAGAATGGGACGAGTAATGAAAACAATAACAACATTTGAAAATAAAAAAGTTTTAGTCCTTGGTTTAGCACGATCTGGAGAAGCCGCTGCACGTTTGTTAGCTAAGTTAGGAGCAATAGTGACAGTTAATGATGGCAAACCATTTGATGAAAATCCAACAGCACAGTCTTTGTTGGAAGAGGGTATTAAAGTGGTTTGTGGTAGTCATCCTTTAGAATTGTTAGATGAGGATTTTTGTTACATGATTAAAAATCCAGGAATACCTTATAACAATCCTATGGTCAAAAAAGCATTAGAAAAACAAATCCCTGTTTTGACTGAAGTGGAATTAGCATACTTAGTTTCAGAATCTCAGCTAATAGGTATTACAGGCTCTAACGGGAAAACGACAACGACAACGATGATTGCAGAAGTCTTGAATGCTGGAGGTCAGAGAGGTTTGTTAGCTGGGAATATCGGCTTTCCTGCTAGTGAAGTTGTTCAGGCTGCGGATGATAAAGATACTCTAGTTATGGAATTATCAAGTTTTCAGCTAATGGGAGTTAAGGAATTTCGTCCTCATATTGCAGTAATTACTAATTTAATGCCAACTCATTTAGATTATCATGGGTCTTTTGAAGATTATGTTGCTGCAAAATGGAATATCCAAAATCAAATGTCTTCATCTGATTTTTTGGTACTTAATTTTAATCAAGGTATTTCTAAAGAGTTAGCTAAAACTACTAAAGCAACAATCGTTCCTTTCTCTACTACGGAAAAAGTTGATGGTGCTTACGTACAAGACAAGCAACTTTTCTATAAAGGGGAGAATATTATGTCAGTAGACGACATTGGTGTCCCAGGAAGCCATAACGTAGAGAATGCTCTAGCAACTATTGCGGTTGCTAAACTAGCTGGTATCAGTAATCAAGTTATTAGAGAAACTTTAAGCAATTTTGGAGGTGTTAAACACCGCTTGCAATCACTCGGTAAGGTTCATGGTATTAGTTTCTATAACGACAGTAAGTCAACTAATATATTGGCAACTCAAAAAGCATTATCTGGCTTTGATAATACTAAAGTTATCCTAATTGCAGGAGGTCTTGATCGCGGTAATGAGTTTGATGAATTGATACCAGATATCACTGGACTTAAGCATATGGTTGTTTTAGGGGAATCGGCATCTCGAGTAAAACGTGCTGCACAAAAAGCAGGAGTAACTTATAGCAATGCTTTAGATGTTAGAGATGCGGTACATAAAGCTTATGAGGTGGCACAACAGGGCGATGTTATCTTGTTAAGTCCTGCGAATGCATCATGGGACATGTATAAGAATTTCGAAGTCCGTGGTGATGAATTCATTGATACTTTCGAAAGTCTTAGAGGAGAGTAATTATGGGGAAAAAAATTGTTTTTACAGGTGGTGGTACGGTAGGTCATGTAACACTAAACCTAATATTAATCCCCAAATTTATCAAAGATGGTTGGGAAGTACATTATATTGGTGATAAAAATGGTATAGAACATGAACAAATTAATCAGTCTGGACTTGATATCACATTTCACTCTATCGCTACTGGGAAACTACGTCGCTATTTTTCATGGCAAAATATGTTAGATATCTTTAAAGTAGGGGTTGGCGTTCTTCAATCGATTGCTATTATTGCTAAACTTAGACCCCAAGCCTTATTTTCAAAAGGGGGATTTGTCTCAGTACCTCCTGTAGTAGCTGCACGCCTATTAAAAATTCCTGTTTTTGTTCATGAATCAGATTTATCAATGGGGTTAGCAAATAAGATTGCTTATAAATTTGCGACTATTATGTATACGACTTTTGAACAATCTAAAAATTTAATCAAAACTAAGCATATTGGTGCTGTAACAAAAGTCATGGATTGTAAAAAGTCGTTTGAAAATACTGACTTAACTAGTATAAAAGAAGAGATCGGAAGAGCGTCG
>ERZ507021.145-NODE-145-length-46770-cov-11.8496_pt1 | contig 46770 bp, 49 predicted proteins | sample MGYA00512877_ERZ507021 | MGnify/ENA metagenome assembly ERZ507021 | reverse complement strand
TCTGTCGCGCCGTGGCCTGCGCTCCTGGCATCCCGGCAAAAGGCCGCCGGGATGTGAGGCGCAACGCCGTTTCGCGCACGCGCTCTCCGTCGTTGCGGCGGGTCCCTGCTCATTGCCTGCCGGGTGCCACACACCCGTTTGAGTCCCTGTCGCCGGGGGCTGATACAGCCACAACCTGCCGCACTGACTGTCCAGGGTAAATGAACAGCCCACAAAATTTTTTACCCAAAACCCGGTAAAAAATTTTGCGTTCTGCCCCGGACAGGTGCGTCAGGCCGTGGCAGTGATGCCCCTTGCGGCGAAGGTTCTCAAACGGGTGAAGTTCATACCACAGGGAATACAGCAGCAGGTTCCCGCGAAACGTCAAAACCGCGGCTCCCGAAACTCAACGGGTGATGTTCTTTAAAAATCAGGATTTATTTCAGACTCCGGCAATACGCATTTATGTGTTCTGTCAGTCATCCGGCTGGCAGGTAATGAGAACGCAGGAACAGAAGGAGGAAAACACCGGAAAGCGTCAGATGCAGATATGAAAAAAGCAGGCCGGGGAGGACCTGCTTAATCCACACCGCAAAAACTGTTCGAGCAGTTTCTGCGGTTCCATTCAACAGTCATAAGGAGTTTCATTTATGACGGTAAGTATTGTTTCACCTTCCGCAGCGGCTGTAAAGCCCCGCCGTCATCCCCGTTTCAGACGCGAAGACATCCCCGCGCCGGAAATTGCCCCCGTGCTGAAAGCCTTCGGGCGACACATAGCCCGGAGTTTTCACCGGGGGCGTGGTGTACACATCCCCGCCATGAAAAACACGGCCTTCGGGCAGGTGCTCCGCACACTCGAACTGAAACGCGCTTTTAACTGATGAGGTGAGCCGCCCCGCGAGGGGCGGCAACAGACGGAAGGAGAACATTTTATGACATTAGCAGCAATCACCATGACCGCCCCGGAAGCCGCCAGCCCTGTGCAGATATACCGCGCGACCTACTCACCGGATGACAACAAACTGCGCCTGTATGCCGCGTCACGTCTTGACCCGGAGACGTATAAAAAAGTGCATGATGCCGGTTTTCGCTGGGCACCAAAACAGGCGCTGTTTGTCGCGCCAGCCTGGACACCGGGCCGGGAAGACGTGCTCCTCTCACTTGCCGGAGAGATTGAGGATGAAGACAGCACGCTCGCTGAACGTCAGGAAGCACGGGCGGAGCGGTTTACCGGATACAGCGGAAAGCGGGCCAGTGAATCCGCACAGGCACTTGATGAAGTGGAAAGACTGGCCGCGATGATCCCGCCCGGTCAGCCCATTCTTGTGGGGCATCACAGCGAACGCCGCGCCCGTCGTGATGCGCAGCGTATTGAAAACGGCATGAAACGTGCCGTGATGCTCTTTGAACGTGCGGAATACTGGGAAGAGCGGGCGCGGTCGGCACTGCTTCACGCGAAGTATAAAGAACGTCCGGATGTTCGCTGGCGTCGCATCAAAAAAATCGAAGCTGATTTGCGCAAGGCTGAAAAGACCATCGCACAGTCGCAGAAATATCTGACGATGTGGCGGGCTGAATCGCTGGATCTGAATATGGCAAAACTCATCAGCAGTCATGACCATATCAGCGCCTGTTTCCCGCTGGATACGTATCCGCGCCCGGCAGAAAAAAGCCAGTATGAAGGAAGTCGATCGTTATGGTCGGCCCTGGATGATGACATCATCACCACGGAGCAGGCCCGCGAAATTGCGATCCGCTGTCATGAACGGCAGATTCAGCATCAACAACGCTGGGTTAACCACTATCAGAACCGCCTGATCTATGAGCGTGCCATGCTGGACGAAAGCGGCGGCGTGGTTACCCGGACACAGGATTTTGAGCCGGGCGGGCAGATTTGCAGCCGGGGCGAGTGGCTGACTATCATTCGCGTGAACAAAAGCAACGGGGCGGTGAGTTCAGTCACAACGCCGAATTACAGTTTTCTCGGGTACAGCGGCACGATGAAAGTGACGCCCGATCGCATCACGGACTACAAAGCACCATCGGCAGAAGAGGCTGCCGTCGCCAGTCAGGCCGCGAAGCGTCCGCCGGTAGTCAACTATCCGGGGGAAGGTTTCCGGGAAATGACAAAGGCACAGTGGGCCGCCCTGCCCCGGGACTGTAAGGCCGTGCGCAGTGTGGCAGAAGCAGAAGACCACGGGGCATACCGCTACCGTCGCACAATGGACAACAATTTCCGTCTGGTGAATGTGTATATCACCGACATGAAAATCACGGAAATCCCGCAGAAATAAGGTATATCCCCCCGGGAAAATCCCCGGGGGATGACGGAGATAATGACATGCACAGTCAGTTAAGAGAACGTATCCGGCTGATGCGCGCAAGGCTGGATAACGCCGCGCCGGTTGCTGAAATCCGGGCTGAATCTCAGCTTTTTGTGACTCCTGCCCCGGTCTGTGATCGCCTGGTGACGCTGGCGGAGATCAGCAACCGTGATCACATTCTGGAACCCTCTGCCGGCACCGGGGCCATACTGCGGGCGATTCGGGATACCGCGCCGGGGGCCATGTGTGATGCGGTGGAGATTAACAGCGGGCTGCTCCGGTATCTACGGGAAAATTTTAACGGTGTCAGGGTACAGTGTTGCGACTTCATGGAATGGCAGCCGGTGCAGTATTACAGCCGGATCATTATGAATCCGCCGTTCAGTCACGGGCAGGATATCCGGCATATCCTGCGGGCTTTTTCCCTGTTGCGCCCGGGTGGCGTGCTGGTCGCCGTCTGTCTCAACGGACCACGCCAGCAGGAGAAGCTGTTACCGTTTTCTGACGTCCGCGAGGAGCTGCCGCGCGGCACGTTTGCTTATACCCGTGTTCCGACGATGATTATTCGTCTGCGTGCCTGAAGACGCCGGGCAGGCGGGAGGATAAATGCCTGTCTGTCCGCGCCGGGAAAAGACCGCGCGCCGGTGGCGCTGAAAGGGGCCGCGCTGACGCGCCGCCCCTTTCATTACGCGGACGTTCTGACGGGGGCTTCTGTTTCTTCATGCCTGTCATTTGTCTGTTACTGATGTTGTTGTTCCTGCTACTGCTACTGCTACTGCTACTGCTACTGCTACTGCTACTGTTCTTCTTTTTCCTGCTGCTCTGATTCTGACTACTGCAGTGTTGTCCCGTCTGCCGGGCGCACCTTCGGCTCCCGGCTGCCTGGCGGCATCCGGTCGTCAGGCCCGACTCCGACAGGCAGCTGCTGACGCACCCGCCAGTCTCCGCCGAACCCGCTGGCGCGGTTTCGGGCTGTCGCTACGGTCCGATGCGTCAAAACCCCCGGCTTGCAGCGACCGTTCCGGTCGCGCCGCCTCTGTCGCGCCGTGGCCTGCGCTCCTGGCATCCCGGCAAAAGGCCGCCGGGATGTAAGGCGCAACGCCGTTTCGCGCACGCGCTCTTCGTCGTTGCGGCGGGTCCCTGCCCGTTGTTGTGTCCGGTGCCATACACCTGTTTAAGCCCCTGTCGCCGGGGGCAAAGACAGCCACAACCGTCTCCGCCAGTCCAGGGGTGAAATGCACATCCCGCAAAACTTTTTGCCCAAAAGCAGGCAAAAACTTTTGCGGTCTGCCCCCGGACAGTCGTTTCCGGCCGTGGCAGTGATGCCCCATGCGGCGAAGGTTCTCAAACAGGTGATGGTTAATACCGGAGGGAACAAAGAACAGGTCCCCGCAAAACGTCAAAACCGCGGCTCCCGAAACTCAACAGCTACCGTGTTTAGTCAAGAAAATTATGTGATGTTTGAACATTCCATCTTCAGGAGAAATTTTCTCTGAGTTTTTATAAAAGAGCAGATGCTCAGTTAGATACCATGAAAGAAGGTAAAAGATACAAACATGTTGCTTCAGCATTGCTCCGGTGTTATTGCTTACCATGTTGTTTTATAATGATTTTATTGATTGTATTCAGCATCGAATGGTAACTGTGTTTTCAGCACACCATAGCACCAGTGCACAAGTTTTCGCATTAATGCTCCAATAGCACACATCTTTGACTTTCCCCTCTGGCATAACTTCGTATACATCTGTTTTCATTACAGGGTTGAACCTCAGCCCACATAAAGCTGCAAGATAAAGTTTTGTTCTTATCTCTGGTGGTCCAATTTTAGATAATTTAGGTTTTCCCTTTACAGATGTGCCAGATCTCCTTTCTACCGGAACTACACCAAGGAATGCTGCTGCCTGCTCTGCTGATTCGAATGAATGGCTTTTGAGTATCGCCAGCATATTTAATCCCAGCAGATAACCAACAGATTTTATTGATGTTAACAGTCTGAAATCCTGGTTTAGTTCCGGGTGAGTTTCAATATGTTCCTGGATCAGGACATCAAGATGTTCGATCTCATTGTTCAGCTCCTGAAGCATGTGTTCAATTGATGCCCTGACGGCATCAGGGCTGTCTGTAAAAACAGATTTTTCAAGTCTGTTTTTTTCTCTGGTGCTATCTGCAACAAGAGCGTCTCTGCGGCGTAAAAGAGCTCTAAGATACCGCACAGATTCCGGTGGTGGAGTCCATGCCTCAGGCTCTTTAAGGGAGCCATAACAAGCCAGCATCCAGGCATCGACTTTGTCATTCTTGGTCAGGATATTCATCCCTCTGGCAAATTCCCTTGTACGGTGAGGATTGGCTAAAGAAATTCTGGCACCAGCAAAGTGAAGGCCATAAGCCAGCGGTTCATGATATACCCCAGTGGCTTCCATGATGATATGAACTTCGCCCAGTTCACAGGATTGCTTCTTAAGCCACTCTGTCACGACTTTAGCCGCATCAGCGGTATTTTTTAGCTTACGAGTTTTGATCCTCCCTTTGATGCCCTCCCGTAAGAGACATAGATCAAGAGTGTTTTTACTGACATCAATACCTAATTGATACATTGGCATTTTTTCTCCTTTCACATAACCATCACGCCAATTTGTCTTGTTCATGCAGAGTCTTAGCTCTTGGCAACCGTTCAATGTTAATGCTGGCGTGAAAGGTGAAGCAGAGGACTATAGCTGTTGACGAAGGTTATTACCTTAGATGATGGGGTAGGTTCTCTCCGCTTCATGCGATGGTAGCTAATCATCGCTCGTTGATTACATACAAGATGATGGGGGCTGAAAACATCAGATGCAGGAGGAAACATGAGCGCATTTTCTTTTAACACCACTTATCAGCCAACCGGTGATCAGCAAAAAGACGCAATCGCACAAATCGACATCATGCAGAGTCGTGTTGTTCAGGCAAATCTTGCATATCAGAGCAGCCAGGATGCGGAAACGCTGATGAAACAGTTAGGGCAAATCAATGATGAGCTGGGGGCGCTGTTGGACAGCGTGGAAAATCACACGCCAGTTATCAGAAAAAAAGCCAGTGATTTGAGTGCACTGATGATGCTTTTCAGCCAACAGGCCGGTCAGCCCATGATCAGTCCGGTGTGATGATTTTCTCCCTGATTGTTGTCGTTTTGTTAATAAAAATCAGGGGGAGGAAATTAAGCGAAAAAATTTTTGACTTATTTTTTCTTTCAGCGAGGAGTGAATATTATGCGACTGGCTTCCCGTTTTGGCCGATATAATTCCATTCGCCGTGAGCGCCCGTTAACGGATGACGAATTAATGCAGTTTGTGCCGTCTGTTTTTTCTGGTGATAAACATGAATCCCGGAGTGAGCGTTATACATATATCCCAACCATCAATATCATCAATAAGTTACGTGATGAAGGTTTCCAGCCGTTCTTTGCCTGTCAGAGTCGGGTTCGTGATTTGGGGCGTCGCGAATACAGTAAACATATGTTACGTCTTCGCAGGGAAGGGCATATTAACGGGCAGGAAGTTCCTGAAATTATCCTGCTTAATTCACATGATGGTTCATCCAGTTATCAGATGATCCCCGGAATTTTTCGTTTTGTCTGCACAAATGGCCTGGTGTGCGGGAATAATTTTGGTGAAATCCGCATTCCGCATAAAGGCGATATTGTCGGGCAGGTTATCGAGGGAGCATATGAAGTGCTCGGTGTCTTTGATAAGGTCACTGATAATATGGAGGCGATGAAAGAAATTCATCTTAACAGTGACGAGCAACATTTATTTGGCAGGGCTGCACTGATGGTCAGGTATGAAGATGAAAATAAAACGCCAGTGACGCCTGAACAAATAATTACTCCCCGCCGTTGGGAGGATAAACAGAACGATCTCTGGACAACCTGGCAGCGGGTTCAGGAGAATATGATAAAAGGTGGATTATCGGGGCGAAGTGCCTCCGGTAAAAATACCAGAACAAGAGCCATTACAGGCATTGATGGTGCTATCCGAATCAACAAAGCATTATGGATGATTGCCGAACAGTTCAGGGAGTGGAAGTCATGATAATATAAGTAAAGCCCCGAAAAATTTTTTCGGGGCTTTACTTATATTATCATTCTGCGGCATTGCTGTGTCGTCTGATATGCCTCAATTTCATCAACTGGCTTTCCGGTCGTCTGTAAATATTGTGCCCGCGAAAAATGGTCTGGCAGGAGGCTGCGCAGTTACCGGATATATATAAGATGGGTTCCCGCTTTGCGGGGCTTCGGCCAGTCAACATTATCACTCATATGATATTTTTGTGTGTGGCCTTCCATGCCGCTGTCGCGGCATAACCGGTATTTGATAATGTATACAAATTAATTGTTCTGCACACTGTTAATTTGGGGAAGTGATTTCTTCGTGGTCGGAACCTGGATGCCTTTACTGCTCTTTATCCCGGTATAGATCCGGTAAACGTCTGATGCATAGGCAAGACGCCTCCGGTTCTGGCGTTCACTCTTTTTGAATCCGGCATTGTATGCACCAACGGCTTCCCAGGATACGCCCCATTTTTTAAATGCTATTGCCAGATAATAGGCACCTGTATAAATGTTCATGCAGGGATCTGTTGTCAGATGTTCTGGCTTAATTCCGTAGCGGGCCAGTTCGTTAAAATGCTGGGAGTCTACTTGCATCAATCCGTTGCCATATCCCGTTACCGGATTAATACCAATGGCATTAACCCGGTAACGGGATTCTTTCCATGATATCGCTCTCAGTAAATCCGGGTCTATTTTGTAATCCCGGCCTGCAAGATCAAAACAATCGGCGGCTTCGCAGATCCCACTTATAAACATCAGGCAGATTGCTAACATCCACTTTTTCATTTTTTCACCTCTGGTGACATTATCCGGAAATAATTTAACCTACTCCACTATAAAGCTCAACTAGTTGGTGGTTCTCACCACCAAAAGCACCACACCCCACGCAAAAACAAGTTTTTGCTGATTATTCTTTATAAATAGACAGTTATGAAAAATTAGTTTCTCTTACTCTCTTTATGATATTTAAAAAAGCGGTGTCGGCGCGGCTACAACAACGCGCCGACACCGCTTTATAGGGGTGGTACTGACTATTTTTATAAAAAACATTATTTTATATTAGGGGTGCTGCTAGCGGCGCGGTGTGTTTTTTTATAGGATACCGCCAGGGGCGCTGCTAGCGGTGCGTCCCTGTTTGCATTATGAATTTTAGTGTTTCGAAATTAACTTTATTTTATGTTCAAAAAAGGTAATCTCTAATGGCTAAGGTGAACCTGTATATCAGCAATGATGCCTATGAAAAAATAAATGCGATTATTGAGAAGCGTCGACAGGAAGGGGCAAGGGAAAAAGATGTCAGTTTTTCAGCAACAGCTTCAATGCTTCTTGAACTGGGGCTTCGTGTACATGAGGCTCAGATGGAGCGTAAAGAGTCTGCATTTAATCAGACTGAGTTTAATAAATTGCTTCTTGAATGCGTTGTAAAAACACAATCATCAGTAGCGAAAATTTTGGGTATTGAGTCTCTCAGTCCTCATGTCTCCGGAAATCCAAAGTTTGAATATGCCAATATGGTTGAAGATATCAGGGAGAAGGTATCATCTGAGATGGAACGATTTTTTCCAAAAAATGATGATGAATAAAAGAAATTTGACTTCGTTCAAATATCAGAGTTTTTATGATTTAAAAAGGTGACAGTACGAAAGATAATTAGTATATTAATTACGTGGTTAATGCCACGTTAAAATTTGAATTTGAAAATCGCCGATGCAGGGAGTTCACGCCTCCCTGCATCGACTGTCCATAGAATCCTTTGTGAGGAGGTTCCTATGTATCCGATGGATCGTATTCAACAAAAACATGCTCGTCAAATAGATCTGCTGGAAAATCTGACGGCAGTTATTCAGGATTATCCAAATCCAGCCTGTATCAGGGACGAAACTGGAAAATTTATTTTTTGCAATACGCTGTTTCATGAGTCATTTCTTACACAAGATCAAAGTGCTGAAAAATGGCTTCTGTCGCAGAGAGATTTTTGTGAATTGATCTCTGTCACAGAGATGGAAGCATACAGGAATGAGCATACGCATCTTAATCTTGTAGAGGATGTTTTTATTCAGAACAGATTCTGGACAATATCTATCCAGTCATTTCTTAATGGACACAGAAATATCATTCTGTGGCAATTTTATGATGCTGCTCATGTTCGTCATAAAGACAGTTATAATCAAAAAACGATTATCAGTGATGATATCAGAAATATAATCAGAAGAATGAGTGATGATTCTTCTGTATCATCATATGTAAATGATGTCTTTTACTTATATAGCACTGGAATCAGTCATAATGCTATAGCAAGAATATTAAACATATCCATCTCCACATCAAAGAAACACGCATCTCTGATATGCGACTACTTCTCTGTTTCTAATAAAGATGAGTTAATCATCTTACTCTACAATAAAAAGTTTATTCATTATTTGTACGAGAAGGCTATGTGTATCATAAATACGCGTTAATAAAGTGTTAATAAAATATAGACTTTCCATATATTTACCTTTTCTGATTATTCTGCAAACATAAGTGGTAACCAGAAGATAAACAGCGGGAGGTGTTATTGAAAAGATTTGGTACACGTTCTGCAACAGGTAAGATGGTAAAACTAAAATTACCTGTAGATGTGGAAAGTCTATTAATTGAGGCAAGTAACAGAAGCGGAAGAAGTCGATCGTTTGAGGCAGTAATAAGACTTAAAGATCATCTTCACCGCTATCCAAAGTTTAACAGGGCAGGGAATATCTATGGTAAGTCGCTGGTTAAGTATCTGACAATACGTCTGGATGATGAAACTAACCAGCTACTTATTGCAGCCAAAAATCGTAGTGGATGGTGTAAAACAGATGAGGCTGCAGACAGAGTTATTGATCATTTGATCAAGTTTCCTGATTTTTATAACTCGGAGATATTCAGGGAGGCAGATAAAGAGAAAAATATAACATTTAATACACTCTAGTTTTATTCATTTATCCGAAATTGAGGTAACTTATGAATGCTGTTTTAAGTGTCCAGGGTGCTTCTGCGCCCGTCAAAAAGAAGTCGTTTTTTTCTAAATTCACTCGTCTGAATATGCTTCGCCTGGCTCGCGCTGTGATCCCGGCTGCTGTTCTGATGATGTTCTTCCCGCAACTGGCGATGGCCGCTAGCAGCAGTGGTCAGGACCTGATGGCAAGTGGTAACAACACGGTTAAGGCGACCTTCGGTAAGGACTCCAGTATTGTTAAATGGGTTGTTCTGGCTGAAGTTCTGGTCGGTGCGGTCATGTACATGATGACCAAAAACGTCAAGTTCCTGGCCGGTTTCGCCATCATCTCTGTATTTATTGCTGTGGGTATGGCCGTCGTTGGCCTCTGACAGGAAATAAAACGATGTCGGGAGACGAGAATAAACTTAAGAAATATCGTTTCCCGGAAACACTGACCAACCAGAGCCGCTGGTTTGGCCTGCCACTGGATGAACTGATCCCCGCAGCAATCTGTATTGGCTGGGGTATCACAACATCGAAATATCTGTTCGGTATTGGTGCAGCGGTTCTGGTTTATTTCGGGATTAAAAAACTGAAAAAAGGGCGGGGCAGTTCCTGGTTACGTGACCTGATTTACTGGTATATGCCAACAGCCCTGCTGCGCGGTATTTTTCATAATGTTCCCGATTCGTGTTTCCGGCAGTGGATTAAATAGAACTGATACCAGGATTGTTATATGGAACACGGTGCCCGTTTAAGTACCAGTCGTGTAATGGCCATCGCCTTTATATTTATGTCAGTGCTTATTGTTCTCAGCCTCTCTGTTAACGTCATTCAGGGGGTGAATAACTACCGTCTTCAGAATGAGCAACGCACTGCCGTGACGCCAATGGCATTTAATGCTCCCTTTGCCGTGTCACAGAACAGTGCCGACGCCTCTTATTTACAGCAGATGGCGCTGTCATTTATTGCCCTCCGTCTGAATGTTTCATCAGAAACCGTCGATGCCTCACATCAGGCGCTTCTGCAATATATCCGCCCGGGCGCACAGAACCAGATGAAAGTTATTCTGGCTGAAGAAGCGAAGCGTATTAAAAACGATAACGTGAACTCAGCCTTTTTCCAGACCAGTGTTCGTGTCTGGCCTCAGTATGGCCGTGTGGAAATTCGTGGTGTGCTTAAAACCTGGATTGGTGATTCAAAACCTTTCACTGATATCAAACATTACATCCTTATTCTGAAGCGGGAAAACGGGGTGACCTGGCTGGATAATTTCGGGGAAACAGACGATGAGAAAAAATAATACGGCAATAATATTCGGCAGCCTGTTTTTTTCCTGCAGCGTGATGGCCGCAAACGGTACGCTGGCCCCCACCGTGGTGCCAATGGTGAACGGTGGTCAGGCCAGTATTGCCATCAGCAATACCAGCCCGAATCTGTTTACCGTTCCCGGTGACCGGATTATCGCCGTGAACAGTCTGGATGGTGCCCTGACCAATAATGAGCAGACCGCCTCCGGCGGTGTGGTGGTGGCCACCCTCAACAAAAAGCCCTTTACGTTCATTCTGGAAACAGAACGTGGTCTGAATCTTTCCATTCAGGCCGTTCCCCGTGAAGGCGCGGGGCGTACCATTCAGCTGGTCAGTGACCTGCGCGGAACCGGAGAAGAAGCCGGTGCGTGGGAAACGTCTACGCCTTACGAATCCCTGCTTGTGACCATCAGCCAGGCCGTCCGTGGCGGAAAATTACCCGCAGGCTGGTATCAGGTCCCGGTGACAAAGGAAACCCTGCAGGCCCCGGCGGGGCTGTCTTCAGTGGCAGATGCCGTATGGACGGGGAATCACCTGAAGATGGTCCGCTTTGCCGTGGAAAATAAAACGCTGTCTGCCCTGAATATCCGGGAAAGTGATTTCTGGCAGCCGGGAACCCGTGCCGTGATGTTCAGCCAGCCTGCCAACCAGTTACTGGCAGGTGCGCGCATGGATGTGTATGTCATCCGTGACGGGGAGGGCAACTGATGGCCAGTATCAATACCATTGTGAAACGCAAGCAGTACCTGTGGCTGGGGATTGTGGTTGTCGGTGCAGCCTCCGCGATTGGTGGGGCACTGTATCTGTCTGATGTGGATATGTCCGGTAACGGTGAAGCCGTGGCTGAACAGGAGCCTGTGCCGGATATGACCGGTGTGGTGGATACGACCTTTGATGACAAGGTGCGTCAGCATGCCACCACAGAGATGCAGGTGACGGCAGCGCAGATGCAGAAGCAGTATGAGGAAATCCGTCGCGAGCTGGATGTCCTGAACAAACAGCGCGGTGATGACCAGCGTCGTATTGAAAAGCTGGGACAGGATAATGCCGCCCTGGCAGAGCAGGTGAAAGCCCTGGGTGCTAATCCCGTCACGGCGACCGGTGAGCCTGTACCGCAGATGCCTGCCTCACCGCCCGGCCCGGAAGGCGAACCACAGCCAGGAAACACCCCCGTATCCTTCCCGCCGCAGGGCAGCGTTGCTGTTCCACCGCCGACGGCGTTTTATCCCGGGAATGGTGTCACGCCACCACCACAGGTGACGTACCAGTCTGTGCCGGTGCCTAACCGGATACAGCGTAAGGTGTTTACCCGTAATGAGGGAAAACAGGGACCATCACTGCCGTACATTCCGTCAGGAAGTTTTGCGAAAGCCATGCTGATTGAAGGGGCGGATGCCAATGCGTCGGTCACCGGTAATGAATCCACGGTGCCGATGCAGCTGCGTATCACCGGCCTGGTGGAAATGCCGAACAGCAAAACGTATGACGCAACGGGATGTTTTGTGGGGCTGGAAGCCTGGGGGGATGTCTCCAGTGAGCGTGCCATTGTACGCACCCGCAATATCAGCTGCCTGAAGGACGGCAAAACCATTGATATGCCGATTAAGGGGCATGTCAGCTTCCGGGGTAAAAACGGTATCAAGGGCGAAGTGGTGATGCGTAACGGCAAAATCCTCGGCTGGGCATGGGGCGCGGGATTTGTTGACGGTATCGGTCAGGGAATGGAGCGCGCCTCCCAGCCGGCTGTCGGGCTGGGTGCCACCGCTGCTTACGGGGCCGGCGATGTCCTTAAAATGGGTATCGGTGGCGGCGCATCGAAAGCCACACAGACGCTCAGTGACTACTACATCAAACGTGCCGAACAGTATCACCCGGTGATACCGATTGGTGCGGGCAACGAAGTGACCGTGGTGTTCCAGGACGGCTTCCAGCTGAAAACCGTGGAAGAGATGGCGCTGGAACGCACGCAGAGCAGAGCGGAAGAAGACAATCCGGAAAGTCCGGTTTCTGTTCCGCCATCGGCTGAAAGTCATCTTAACGGCTTTAATACTGACCAGATGCTGAAGCAGCTGGGCAACCTGAATCCGCAGCAGTTTATGTCCGGCAGCCAGGGAGGGGGCAACGATGGCAAATAATATGTCACTCCGTCAGATATGCCATGCCACCCGGTATGTTGTTGCCCAGGGCCTGTGTTGGTTGTTCTGGTGTCTGAAATACGCCGTCATTCTGCCGCTGGCCACAATGGCTCTGCTGGCGTTACTGGTTTTATGGAAGGACAACACCACACCGGGGAAATTGCTGGTTCAGGAGATCGAGTTTGTAAGGGGCAGAACGCCAGCCGGGCTGTATCCGGTCCGATACTGCTCGAACAGTTTTGGTTCCGATTTAGCGATGCCTCCGTCTGTAACGTGCGGTTTTCGCCGGGGGGATGCTGCAGAATATGCCAGGGAGACTGACCAGTCTCTGATGCAACTGTTCACCGCATTATGGGCAACGCTGGCACTGATGTATGTCTCGCTGGCGGTGATCTCCGGAAAATATCCGATGCGACCCGGAAAAATGAAATGTGTCCGGGTCGCAACTGCAGATGAACATCTGAAGGAAGTTCTTACGGAAGATGCTTCCCTGCCGGAAAAAATCAGGAAATGCCATGTTTATTTCCCTGATGACCGAACAAACAGAAGCAACGGAGATAAAAATGAACATGCGTAATATTAATATTATTACTGCACGCTCTGTACCGGATAAAAGCGTATCAGATGATTTTATGAATGCTGTTCTCAGCAACTGCACCACAAGAATCGTACTTCCTGCACTGAAGGAATTCGGTCCTGAATCATTGCCGCACAATTTTAATATGGCAGCTGTCGGTGTGATGAAGAAGGGTATGTCGATGAGCTTATTTTCTTCTCCGGGAAATACAGTAGTCTTCGGACAACCCTGTGCAGGGAAAACAAATCTGACAGCAGAGTTAATTTCTGTTGTTGTGGAGAATAATAAAAAAGGAGAAGGGTAATGAAAAAGATTTCTTTATTTATTCCTCTGTTGGGGACGTTATTACTTTCCGGCTGTGCCGGAACTAATACGGAATTTGAGTGTAACGCCACCACATCAGATACCTGTATGACGATGGAGCAGGCCAATGAGAAGGCCAAAAAACTGGAGCAGTCCTCAGAAGCAAAGCCGGTTGCGGCATCACTGCCGCGCCTGGCTGAAGGGAACTTCCGGACAATGCCGGTGCAGACCGTCACCGCGACCACTCCGTCCGGCAGCAGACCTGCGGTGACAGCACATCCGGAGCAGAAACTGCTGGCACCTCGCCCGCTGTTTACCGCTGCCCGGGAAGTGAAAACGGTTGTTCCGGTCAGTTCAGTTACGCCGGTAACACCTCCTCGTCCGCTAAGAACGGGTGAGCAGACGGCAGCATTATGGATAGCGCCTTATATTGATAACCAGGATGTTTATCATCAGCCATCCAGCGTGTTTTTTGTTATTAAACCGTCTGCGTGGGGAAAACCACGTATTAATTAACTGGCCCTGAAGTTGTATATCAGCCGGCAATGCCGGCGGGCTTTCTGTATTCAAAATCTGCCTGTAAAACGAGTGCCCTGTGCGTGAAAAGGGATGGGCGGTAGCGTGTCAGAACATGTCGGGAGGAATATTCCGTGAGTGATGAAGCCGATGAAGCATATTCAGTGACAGAACAACTGACCATGACAGGAATAAACCGGATACGCCAGAAAATAAATGCTCATGGTATTCCTGTTTATCTCTGTGAAGCATGCGGAAATCCTATTCCGGAAGCCCGGCGGAAAATATTTCCCGGTGTGACGTTGTGCGTTGAATGTCAGGCGTATCAGGAAAGACAGAGAAAACATTATGCATAAGTCAGTCGCAGAACATAGTGATTTAATTCCGGATGAACATGAGTGGATATTCAGAAAACAGAAATCTTTGTATATGCGCCGGGAAATGGCGCGTTAATTACAGGTATTCCCTTCATGGCTACCGCATTTCTCGCTTTATTTTTCAACTAAGGAATTCATGTGAATAACCCACTTGAGGCCGTCACTCAGGCGGTTAACTCCCTCGTCACAGCACTGAAACTGCCTGACGAATCCGCAAAGGCCAATGAAGTTCTGGGCGAAATGAGCTTCCCGCAGTTCAGCCGTCTGCTGCCGTACCGTGATTACAACCAGGAATCCGGTCTGTTCATGAATGACACCACGATGGGCTTTATGCTGGAAGCCATCCCCATCAATGGGGCGAATGAGTCCATTGTGGAGGCCCTCGATCACATGCTGCGCACCAAACTGCCGCGCGGTATTCCGTTGTGTATCCATCTGATGTCCAGTCAACTGGTTGGTGACAGGATTGAATACGGGCTGCGTGAGTTCTCCTGGTCAGGTGAACAGGCTGAACGGTTTAACGCCATTACCCGGGCCTATTATATGAAAGCGGCAGCGACACAGTTTCCGCTGCCGGAGGGGATGAATCTGCCCCTGACCCTGCGCCATTACCGGGTGTTTATCTCGTACTGTTCTCCTTCGAAGAAAAAAAGCCGGGCCGACATTCTGGAAATGGAAAACCTGGTGAAAATCATCCGGGCGTCGTTACAGGGGGCCAGTATCACCACACAGACGGTGGATGCACAGGCCTTTATCGATATTGTCGGGGAGATGATTAACCATAACCCGGACTCCCTGTACCCGAAAAGACGTCAGCTGGACCCGTATTCTGATCTGAATTATCAGTGTGTGGAGGACAGTTTTGATCTGAAAGTCCGGGCTGATTACCTGACGCTGGGCCTGCGTGAGAACGGCAGGAACAGCACGGCCCGCATCCTGAATTTCCATCTGGCCCGTAACCCGGAAATCGCCTTCCTGTGGAACATGGCCGACAACTACAGCAACCTGCTGAACCCGGAACTGTCCATCTCCTGTCCGTTCATCCTGACGCTGACTCTGGTGGTGGAAGACCAGGTGAAAACCCACAGCGAAGCCAACCTGAAGTACATGGACCTGGAGAAAAAGTCGAAGACCTCCTATGCCAAATGGTTTCCGTCCGTGGAGAAAGAGGCGAAGGAGTGGGGGGAACTGCGTCAGCGGCTGGGCTCCGGTCAGTCCTCCGTGGTGTCCTACTTCCTCAACATCACTGCCTTCTGCAAGGACAATAATGAAACGGCACTGGAAGTGGAGCAGGACATCCTGAACAGCTTCCGTAAAAACGGTTTTGAGCTGATTTCACCGCGCTTTAACCACATGCGCAATTTCCTGACCTGTCTGCCCTTTATGGCCGGGAAAGGGCTGTTTAAACAGCTGAAAGAGGCCGGAGTGGTACAGCGCGCAGAGAGCTTTAATGTGGCCAACCTGATGCCGTTAGTGGCGGATAACCCCCTGACACCGGCAGGTCTGCTGGCACCCACCTACCGTAACCAGCTGGCGTTTATCGATATTTTCTTCCGGGGGATGAATAACACCAACTATAACATGGCGGTCTGTGGCACCTCCGGGGCCGGTAAAACCGGGCTGATACAGCCACTTATCCGCAGCGTGCTGGACTCCGGGGGCTTTGCCGTGGTGTTCGACATGGGGGATGGCTACAAGTCCCTGTGTGAGAACATGGGGGGCGTATATCTGGACGGTGAAACCCTGCGCTTTAACCCGTTTGCGAACATCACCGATATTGACCAGTCAGCGGAGCGTGTCCGCGACCAGTTGTCGGTGATGGCCAGCCCCAACGGTAACCTGGATGAAGTGCATGAAGGTCTGCTGCTGCAGGCGGTCAAAGCCTCCTGGCTGGCCAAAAAGAATCAGGCGCGCATTGATGATGTGGTGAATTTCCTGAAAAACGCCAGTGACAGCGAGCAGTATGCCGAGTCACCGACCATCCGCAGCCGTCTGGATGAAATGATTGTGCTGCTTGACCAGTACACTGCCAACGGCACTTACGGCCGGTATTTTAACTCTGATGAGCCGTCCCTGCGGGATGATGCCAGAATGGTGGTGCTGGAGCTGGGGGGACTGGAAGACCGTCCGTCACTGCTGGTTGCGGTGATGTTCTCCCTGATTATCTACATTGAGAACAGAATGTACCGCACGCCGCGTAACCTCAAGAAACTGAACGTCATTGATGAAGGCTGGCGTCTGCTGGACTTCAAAAATCACAAGGTCGGTGAATTTATTGAGAAAGGCTACCGTACCGCCCGCCGTCATACCGGTGCCTATATCACCATCACACAGAACATCGTCGACTTTGACTCTGACAAGGCATCCAGTGCTGCCCGCGCGGCATGGGGTAACTCCTCCTACAAAATTATCCTCAAACAGAGTGCGAAGGAGTTCGCGAAATATAACCAGCTGTATCCGGACCAGTTCCTGCCACTGCAGCGCGACATGATTGGTAAGTTTGGTGCAGCCAAAGACCAGTGGTTCAGTTCCTTCCTGCTGCAGGTGGAAAACCATTCCTCCTGGCATCGTCTGTTTGTGGACCCGTTAAGCCGCGCCATGTACAGCTCTGACGGCCCGGATTTTGAGTTTGTGCAGCAGAAACGTAAAGAGGGGCTGAGTATTCATGAGGCGGTGTGGCAGCTGGCGTGGAAGAAATCGGGGCCGGAGATGGCTTCGCTGGAGGCCTGGCTGGAAGAACATGAGAAATACAGGAGTGTTGCATGACCACAACGCAAAAAACGACTGACGTTACAGCCCGTCGACGCAGCCACTGGTGGTGGACGGTGCCGGGATGCCTGGCAATGGTGTTACTGAACGCAGCCGTCAGTTACGGCATTGTCAGACTGAACGCACCAGTGACTGTCGCCTTCAACATGAAACAGACCGTGGATGCGTTTTTTGACAGCGCCAGTCAGAAACAACTGTCAGAAGCACAGTCAAAAGCCCTTTCAGCGCGTTTTAATACGGCACTGGAAGCCAGCCTGCAGACGTGGCAGCAGAAACACCACGCGGTCATTCTGGTTTCGCCTGCCGTGGTACAGGGGGCACCGGATATCACCCGGGAAATCCAGCAGGATATTGCCCGGCGGATGAGGGCGGAGCCATGAGATGCCGGGGGCTGATTGCCCTGCTGATATGGGGGCAGAGTGTGGCCGCAGCCGATCTTGGCACCTGGGGCGATCTGTGGCCGGTGCAGGAGCCGGACATGCTGACGGTGATCATGCAGCGCCTGACGGCACTGGAGCAGTCCGGTGAGATGGGCCGGAAAATGGATGCCTTTAAGGAGCGGGTGATCCGCAACAGCCTGCGGCCCCCTGCCGTTCCTGGAATCGGACGCACGGAAAAATACAGCAGCCGGTTGTTTGACCCGTCCGTCAGACTGGCTGCGGATATCCGGGATAACGAAGGGCGGGTGTTTGCCCGTCAGGGAGAAGTGATGAATCCGCTGCAGTATGTCCCTTTTAACCAGACGCTGTATTTCATCAATGGCGATGATCCGGCGCAGGTGACCTGGATGAAACGCCAGACGCCGCCCACACTGGAGAGCAAAATTATCCTGGTGCAGGGCAGTATCCCGGAGATGCAGAAAGCACTGGACAGCCGTGTTTACTTTGACCAGCACGGTGTGCTTTGCCAGCGCCTCGGCATTGACCAGGTCCCGGCACGGGTGAGCGCCGTTCCCGGCGATCGCTTCCTGAAGGTGGAATTTATACCGGCAGAGGAGGGCAGAAAATGAAGCGAAGCCTGTGGCTGCTGATGTTATTCCTTCTCGCCGGTCATGTCCCTGCAGCGTCTGCGGATTCTGCCTGTGAGGGGCGTTTTGTAAACCCGATCACGGATATCTGCTGGAGCTGTATTTTCCCGCTCTCGCTGGGCAGTATCAAAGTCAGTCAGGGTAAGGTCCCCGACACGGCGAACCCGTCGATGCCCATTCAGATTTGTCCGGCACCGCCGCCGCTGTTCAGGCGTATCGGGCTGGCCATTGGTTACTGGGAGCCGATGGCGCTGACGGACGTCACCCGGTCACCGGGATGCATGGTGAACCTGGGCTTCAGCCTGCCGGCTTTTGGTAAAACGGCACAGGGAACGGCGAAAAAGGATGAGAAGCAGGTGAACGGGGCGTTCTATCACGTTCACTGGTACAAATACCCGCTGACGTACTGGCTGAACATCATCACATCGCTGGGCTGTCTGGAAGGTGGTGACCTGGATATCGCTTATCTTTCTGAAATTGACCCCACATGGACGGACAGCAGCCTGACCACCATTCTCAATCCGGAAGCTGTCATCTTTGCCAATCCGATAGCGCAGGGGGCCTGTGCAGCAGATGCCATTGCCAGCGCCTTTAATATGCCTCTCGATGTTCTGTTCTGGTGTGCCGGTTCGCAGGGCAGTATGTACCCGTTCAATGGCTGGGTGAGTAATGAGTCCAGTCCGTTGCAGTCCTCCCTGCTGGTCAGTGAACGCATGGCGTTCAAGCTGCACCGTCAGGGCATGATTATGGAAACCATCGGGAAAAATAACGCCGTCTGTAATGAATATCCGTCCCCAATCCTGCCCAAAGAACGCTGGCGTTACCAGATGGTGAATATGTACCCGGACAGCGGACAGTGCCACCCGTTCGGGCGCAGCGTGACCCGCTGGGAAACCGGGAAAAATCCGCCCAACACAAAGAAAAACTTCGGCTACCTGATGTGGCGTAAACGTAACTGTGTCTTCCTGTGAGGTGAATGATGAAGCTGAGTATGAAATCTCTGGCAGCACTGCTGATGATGCTGAACGGGGCGGTTATGGCGTCAGAAAACGTGAACACTCCTGAAAACCGCCAGTTCCTGAAGCAGCAGGAAAATTTAAGCAGACAACTGCGTGAAAAACCTGACCATCAGCTGAAGGCCTGGGCGGAGAAACAGGTGCTGGAAACCCCCCTTCAGCGTTCAGATAACCATTTTCTGGATGAGCTGGTTCGTAAACAGCAGGCTTCACGGGACGGGAAACCCCGGCAGGGTGCCCTGTATTTTGTGTCGTTTTCCATTCCCGAAGAGGGGCTGAAACGGATGCTGGGCGAAACCCGGCACTACGGTATTCCGGCCACACTGCGGGGCATGGTGAATAATGACCTGAAGACCACCGCTGAAGCCGTGTTGTCCCTGGTGAAAGACGGCGCAACTGATGGTGTTCAGATCGACCCGACGCTGTTTTCACAGTACGGCATTCGCAGCGTACCGGCACTGGTGGTGTTCTGCAGTCAGGGATACGACATCATCCGGGGAAACCTGCGGGTCGGACAGGCGCTGGAGAAAGTGGCCACCACGGGGGACTGCCGGCAGGTGGCCCGGGCGTTGCTGAATAACCCCGGAGATAAACAAAAATGACTTTACCTGCCGGGTATTATCGGATTGATCCGGAGATCCGTGCACTGGTGGCTGCGATGAACATTCACGGCTTCCGTACATATGCTTCCTGTCAGGGGCATGGTTTCCCTGTTACCAAGCTGCTTCCTTATATTGCCTTTGCCTGCCCGGTAAAAATGGCTGCCCTTCTTGAGCAGCGACTGCGGCAGGATGCTGAATCAGCAATACCACGTCTGACATGGGGATGGTCGGTGAAGGGGGCTTTTAACAGTGAGTTTCAGCTCTGTTTCAGGCTTCAGCCCGATGCCCCTCATTACTGGTATAACCGGTATTGTCGTCACTCGTTATGTGCCGATTTCAGAACACTGATATCGTTACTGAAGTCGTTATCTGAGTAGTAATCCCGGTACGTCAAGAAGCCCCATGTACCATAATCCGCCAGCAATAATAATAGCCGTAATAAACAGCCCTGCAAACCACTGGTAAAAGCGATCGCTGCGCCGTTTTTTTCCAAAAGGGTCCGTTGAGCTGCAATTCCCGCACGTTGTGGCTGTTCGACTTAATGCTTTACCACAATCAACACAGTTCTGAAGTTGAGATGACATCACTTCATTCTCCAGTATGGTTCAGGTTATGAAAGAAAAGATAAATACCTTTTTCAGATCTCCGAATTTTAATTATTCCGTAAAGCCGTGCAATCTTTGTGCAATTGTTTTTTTCCTGAGCTTTTCTGTGTTTGCTGACAGCAACAGTGATTACCGGGCTGGTTCTGATTTTGCTCACCAGATCAAAGGACAGGGAAGCAGCAGTATTCAGGGCTTTAAGCCACAGGAGAGTATCCCCGGCTATAACGCGAATCCGGACGAGACAAAATATTACGGTGGCGTGACTGCCGGCGGGGATGGCGGCCTGAAAAATGACGGCACCACGGAATGGGCGACCGGTGAAACCGGAAAAACCATCACAGAGTCATTCATGAACAAGCCGAAAGACATTCTTTCACCGGATGCACCGTTTATCCAGACCGGCAGGGATGTGGTGAACCGGGCTGACAGCATTGTGGGAAACACCGGGCAGCAGTGCAGTGCGCAGGAGATTAGCCGGAGTGAATACACGAATTACACCTGTGAGCGGGATTTACAGGTGGAGCAGTACTGCACACGAACTGCCCGTATGGAGCTGCAGGGGAGTACCACATGGGAAACCCGGACGCTGGAGTATGAAATGAGTCAGCTACCTGCACGTGAAGTGAATGGTCAGTATGTTGTCTCCATTACCTCTCCCGTTACCGGTGAAATTGTCGATGCGCATTACAGCTGGAGTCGTACTTACCTGCAGAAGAGTGTACCTATGACAATTACAGTACTGGGAACCCCACTGAGCTGGAATGCCAAATACTCAGCAGATGCCTCATTTACACCAGTACAGAAAACACTGACTGCCGGTGTTGCTTTTACGTCATCTCACCCCGTCCGGGTCGGGAATACAAAATTCAGACGTCATACGGCAATGAAGCTGCGTCTGGTTGTCAGGGTAAAAAAAGCCTCGTACACCCCGTATGTTGTCTGGTCTGAAAGCTGCCCGTTCAGCAAAGAGCTGGGGAAACTGACAAAAACAGAATGTACGGAGGCTGGCGGGAACAGGACGCTGGTGAAAGACGGTCAGTCATACAGCATGTACCAGAGCTGCTGGGCATACCGGGACACGTATGTCACGCAGTCAGCAGACAAGGGAACCTGTCAGACCTACACCGACAATCCTGCCTGTACCCTGGTGTCACACCAGTGCGCCTTTTACTCCGAAGAAGGTGCCTGTCTGCATGAATATGCCACGTACTCCTGTGAGTCAAAAACATCCGGGAAAGTGATGGTCTGTGGGGGAGACGTCTTCTGTCTCGATGGCGAATGCGATAAGGCTCAGAGCGGGAAGAGTAATGATTTTGCCGAAGCCGTTTCTCAGCTGGCGGCACTGGCCGCAGCAGGTAAGGATGTTGCGGCGCTGAACGGGGTGGATGTCCGTGCTTTCACCGGTCAGGCGAAATTTTGTAAGAAGGCTGCAGCCGGATACAGCAACTGCTGTAAGGACAGCGGCTGGGGACAGGATATCGGGCTGGCCAAATGCAGCAGTGATGAAAAGGCCCTGGCTAAAGCAAAATCAAACAAACTGACCGTCAGTGTCGGAGAATTCTGTTCGAAGAAAGTGCTGGGTGTCTGCCTGGAGAAAAAACGCAGCTACTGTCAGTTTGATTCGAAGCTGGCGCAGATAGTCCAGCAGCAGGGGCGCAACGGTCAGCTGCGTATCAGTTTTGGCAGTGCGAAGCATCCTGACTGTCGGGGGATTACGGTTGATGAGCTGCAGAAAATTCAGTTCGACAGACTGGATTTCACTAACTTCTACGAAGACCTGATGAATAACCAGAAAATCCCGGACAGTGGTGTTCTGACGCAGAAAGTGAAAGAGCAGATTGCTGACCAGCTGAAACAGGGTAATGTTCCGGTGACCTCATCTTCACAGAAATTTTCACGCCATTAGCATTCCGGTATTCGTATAACTTCCTTCTGTGGAGAGAAAACAATGCCCAGGATGCGATGGACGCTTGATCAGAAAAAACATCACGTTGCTGCATGGCGCGCCAGCGGCCTTACCCGTGAACAGTACTGTGCTCCTGTTTATTTTGTATTTTTGTTTTTCTGCCCTGACTGACCTGCAGAAACCTGATGAAAGAAAAAGTGATGAAAGGAATGAAGATGAATAAAGCATTACTGCCACTGTTACTCTGCTGCTTTATTTTTCCGGCGTCAGGAAAAGATGCAGGCTGGCAGTGGTATAACGAGAAAATAAATCCGAAGGAAAAAGAAAATAAACCAGTACCTGCAGCCCCCCGTCAGGAGCCGGACATTATGCAGAAACTGGCCGCACTGCAGACGGCAACAAAGCGGGCGCTGTACGAAGCTATTCTGTATCCCGGCGTGGATAATTTTGTGAAATATTTCCGGCTGCAGAATTACTGGACTCAGCAGGCCGGGCTTTTCACCATGAGCGCCAAAAAAGCCATGCTGGCGCATCCCGAACTGGACTATAACCTGCAGTACAGCCATTACAACGGCACGGTCCGGAACCAGCTGGCGGCAGACCAGGCGCAGCAGCGACAGGCCATTGCGAAACTGGCTGAACACTACGGCATCATGTTCTTTTACCGGGGGCAGGACCCCATCGACGGGCAGCTGGCGCAGGTCATTAATGGCTTCAGGGATACCTATGGTCTGAGTGTTATTCCCGTTTCCGTGGATGGTGTGATTAATCCGCTGTTGCCGGATTCCCGGACTGACCAGGGGCAGGCGCAGCGCCTCGGCGTGAAATATTTCCCGGCCATGATGCTGGTTGACCCGAAACAGGGCAGTGTTCGTCCGTTATCATACGGTTTTATTTCGCAGGACGACCTGGCAAAACAGTTCCTGAACGTTTCTGAAGATTTTAAACCGAACTTCTGAATTACGGATATTTTCCGTTCGTCAGTAAATTCCATTAATTCTGAACCTGGTAATAATTCACCATTTATTCCGGTAGTCCCTTATTTAATTCTCTGTATGACAGGAGAGTTTTACTGTGCATAAATATAAATTCTCTTTACCCCGGCTTGATATTACGGGAATGTGGGTATTTTCCCTGGGTGTCTGGTTTCATATCGTCGCCCGTCTTGTTTACAGCAAACCCTGGATGGCTTTTTTTCTGGCGGAGTTGATTGCGGCCATCCTTGTGCTATTCGGCGCATACCAGGTGCTGGATGCATGGATTGCCCGTGTCAGCCGGGAAGAGCGTGAGGCACTGGAAGCCAGGCAACAGGTCATGATGGAAGGGCAGCAGGAGGGCAGACATGTCTCTCATTAAATCACTGTTGTTCACCCTGTTGCTGGCAGCCGCTGCCGTGCAGGCCTCCACCCGGGATGAAATTGAACGACTCTGGAATCCGCAGGGCATGGCCGCGCAGCCTGCACAACCGGCAGCAGACACATCAGCCAGGACAGAAAAGCCGGCTCCCCGCTGGTTCCGCCTCAGCAACGGCAGGCAGGTTAACCTGGCCGACTGGAAGGTGGTGCTGTTTATGCAGGGGCATTGCCCTTACTGCCACCAGTTTGACCCGGTACTGAAACAGTTGGCACAGCAGTACGGCTTTTCCGTTTTTCCCTACACCCTGGATGGTCAGGGGGATACCGCCTTTCCGGAAGCATTACCGGTGCCACCGGACGTGATGCAGACCTTCTTCCCGAATATCCCGGTGGCCACACCGACCACCTTCCTGGTCAACGTCAACACGCTTGAGGCATTACCGCTTTTACAGGGGGCAACGGATGCCGCCGGTTTTATGGCGCGGATGGATACTGTTCTGCAGATGTATGCAAATAAAATCACGCAATGAAATCAGGGGGGGGTATGGTTTGTCAGCAGGTAAGAAATTATCATTTTAAACAAAGTGTAAGTTGTATTTCTTTACTGAGTGTTATTGTTTTGGGGTTTTATCTTCTCTGGGCTGAATGGCCAGCAATAAAATATCACCTGGACAGTACAGGGATTCTTTCATTCAGGAGTACCGTATTTCTTTTTTTGTTTATTATTATAATGCTGGTTGTCACTGTTTTTTTCGCCTCTGTGGGAGTGTCAGGAAATCATGAAATACACTCTCAGATAGTTATTCCTGGTGTTGTTATTTCTGTTCTTCTGCAGTGTTCTGCGATTATGATGATGCGGGCATGGCTCTGGCCCCCTTATGTAATAGCTGGGACGTTCCTCATCGTTCAGTTCTGGAATGGCTATCTGACCGGATGGGTTCAGAGGGATTTAAATGAGGGGCGGGTGAAAACTGGATTCTGGAATATTGTGTCAGAGTTCTGGGTGCTTATTCCTCTGGTGTTAAGTGGATGGGGACTCTCGTGGGGATATTACACAACATTATTTACTTCATGATTACATTTAAAATACTGTAAATAGTTACTACCTGAAATGACAGTATGAAGATTGCGACACAAATTCGGTTTCTTTTTTTCTTTAAGGAAAATAACTTCTCTGATGTTGATTGAATGCAAAAACAGCACCACATAAAAATAATAGTGCCAAAAAATGCATGGGGAAGAATAAGGAGCCAGCCTGCAACATCATATACTCTAACGATCCATATTGCGGATGCTGTAATGAGAGTTATCAGTGATGTTCCTGTTAATATGTCTCTGAATATGTTTCGTAAACTGTCCTGAACATCTTTATTGTCTAAGTAATTAAGAGCTTTTTTAAACAGTAATTTCATGGTTTTCAATCAATTTCAATAAACGCAGTGTATTCTGACAGAGGACCGTTTATGAGTCTGTTTTTATTCCCAAATCTTAAACATAAATTATGCAGAAATCGTAATTGCATTCCAGCTTTATTGTTATGGAGCTGCCTGAGCTTTATGTCATTTACTGCAGTTGCAGACGTCAACAGCGACATGAATCAGTTCTTTAACAGGCTGGGCTTCGCCTCCAATACCACACAGCCGGGCGTCTGGCAGGGGCAGGCCGCCGGCTATGCTTACGGTGGCTCCCTGTATGCCCGTACTCAGGTCAAAAATGTTCAGCTAATTTCCATGACGCTGCCGGATATCAATGCCGGATGTGGCGGCATCGATGCCTACCTCGGTTCGTTCAGTTTTATTAATGGCGAGCAGCTGCAGCGTTTTGTTAAGCAGATTATGAGCAATGCTGCCGGTTACTTTTTTGACCTTGCCCTGCAGACAACGGTGCCGGAAATCAAAACCGCAAAAGACTTCCTGCAGAAAATGGCAAGCGACATTAACAGTATGAACCTCAGTTCCTGCCAGGCGGCGCAGGGGATTATTGGCGGGCTTTTCCCCCGGACGCAGGTGTCCCAGCAAAAAGTCTGTCAGGACATTGCCGGTGAGAGCAATATTTTTGCTGACTGGGCGGCTTCCCGGCAGGGATGTACCGTTGGCGGGAAATCTGACAGTGTCAGGGATAAAGCCAGCGACAAGGATAAGGAGCGGGTGACCAAAAACATCAACATCATGTGGAATGCGCTTTCCAAAAACAGAATGTTTGACGGCAACAAAGAGCTGAAAGAGTTTGTGATGACGCTGACCGGCTCACTGGTGTTTGGTCCCAACGGCGAAATCACACCCTTGTCAGCCAGAACCACTGACCGCTCAATTATCCGGGCTATGATGGAAGGCGGCACAGCAAAAATTTATCACTGCAACGATTCTGATAAATGCCTGAAAGTGGTGGCAGACACACCGGTGACCATCAGCCGGGATAATGCACTGAAGTCTCAGATTACTAAACTTCTGGCCAGCATTCAGAACAAGGCGGTCAGTGACACGCCTCTGGATGACAAGGAAAAAGGCTTTATTTCCAGTACCACCATCCCCGTCTTCAAATACCTGGTTGACCCGCAAATGCTCGGTGTTTCCAACAGTATGATTTACCAGCTGACGGACTATATCGGTTACGACATCCTGCTGCAGTACATTCAGGAGCTGATACAGCAGGCCCGGGCGATGGTGGCCACAGGAAATTATGACGAAGCAGTTATCGAACATATTAACGACAACATGAATGATGCCACCCGGCAGATTGCGGCGTTTCAGTCGCAGGTGCAGGTACAGCAGGATGCGCTGCTGGTTGTCGATCGTCAGATGAGCTACATGCGTCAGCAGCTTTCCGCCCGCATGCTCAGTCGTTACCAGAACAACTATCACTTCGGAGGGAGCACGCTGTGAATGAAGTTTATGTGATTGCCGGTGGTGAGTGGTTGCGGAATAACCTGAACGCCATTGCCGCCTTTATGGGAACCAGGACGTGGGATTCCATTGAAAAAATTGCGCTCACATTGTCTGTTCTCGCGGTGGCCGTGATGTGGGTACAGCGGCACAACGTGATGGATTTGCTGGGCTGGGTGGCTGTGTTTGTGCTTATCAGCCTGCTGGTTAATGTCCGCACATCGGTGCAGATTATTGATAACAGTGACCTGGTCAAAGTTCACCGGGTGGATAATGTACCGGTCGGACTGGCGATGCCACTTTCACTGACGACCCGTATCGGGCATGCAATGGTGGCCAGTTACGAGATGATCTTCACGCAACCGGACAGTGTCACCTACAGCAAAACGGGGATGCTGTTTGGCGCAGAACTGGTATCAAAAAGCACCGACTTTTTGTCCCGTAATCCGGAGATCGCCAATCTTTTCCAGGATTATGTGCAGAACTGCGTGATGGGGGATATTTACCTGAACCACAAATACACGCTGGAGGAACTGATGGCCTCCGCTGATCCTTACACGCTGATTTTTTCCCGCCCCAGTCCGCTGCGGGGCGTTTATGACAGCAATAATAATTTCGTGACCTGTAAGGACGCGTCGGTTTCGCTGAAAGACAAGCTGAATCTGGACACACAGAGTGGCGGAAAAACATGGCATTATTATGCCCAGCAGCTATTTGGTGGACGCCCTGATCCGAACCTGTTGTTCAGTACGCTGATTGGCGACAGTTACAGTTACTTCTATGGCTCAAGTAAATCAGCCAGCCAGATCATCCGCCAGAATGTCACCATCAATGCGCTGAAGGAGGGGATCACCAGTTATGCCGCACGTAATGGTGATTCGGCCAGCCTGGTGAATCTGGCCACCACATCATCGATGGAGAAGCAACGTCTGGCACATGTCTCCATCGGTCATGTGGCGATGCGGACACTGCCCATGACGCAGACCATCCTGACGGGGATCGCCATCGGTATTTTCCCGCTCCTGGTACTGGCGGCTGTCTTCAACAAACTGACGCTGTCCGTCCTGAAAGGCTATGTGTTTGCCCTGATGTGGTTGCAGTCATGGCCAATGTTGTACGCCATTCTGAACAGCGCCATGACATTTTATGCGAAGCAGAATGGTGCACCGGTGGTGCTCTCGGAAATTTCACAGATACAGCTGAAATACTCCGATCTGGCTTCCACTGCCGGGTATCTTTCCATGATGATCCCGCCATTATCCTGGATGATGATCAGGGGGCTCGGGGCAGGATTTTCCAGTGTGTACAGCCATTTCGCTTCCTCTGCTATCAGCCCGACCGCCAGTGCAGCAGGCAGTGTGGTTGACGGTAATTACTCCTACGGCAACATGCAGACGGAGAACGTGAACGGCTTCAGCTGGAGCACCAACAGCACCACGTCGTTTGGTCAGATGATGTACCAGACCGGCAGTGGCGCAACCGCCACACAGACCCGTGACGGTAATATGGTGATGGATGCAAGCGGAGCTATGTCCCGGTTACCGGTCGGCATCAATGCAACGCGTCAGATTGCGGCGGCACAACAGGAAATGGCCCGGGAAGCATCGAACAGAGCAGAAAGTGCCCTGCATGGGTTCAGCAGCAGTATTGCCAGTGCCTGGAACACGCTCAGTCAGTTTGGTTCTAACCGGGGGAGCAGTGATTCTGTCACCGGTGGTGCTGACAGCACGATGAGTGCTCAGGACTCCATGATGGCCAGCCGTATGCGCAGTGCAGTGGAAAGCTATGCGAAGGCGCATAATATCAGTAATGAGCAGGCGACTCAGGAACTGGCATCCAGAAGTACGAGAGCTTCTGCCGGGATGTATGGAGATGCTCATGCTGAATGGGGGGTTAAACCTAAAATTCTTGGTGTTGGTGGCGGCTTAGGTGTTAAAGGTGGTGGTCGCGCTGGTATTGATTGGGAAGATAATGATGCGCATACGGCAAGTAGTAATACTCAGTCGAGCCATAATGCTCGTCATGATATCGATGCCAGAGCTACACAAGACTTTAAAGAGGCCAGCGATTACTTTACCAGTCGCAAGGTCAGTGAGTCCGGCAGCCATACTGACAATAATGCTGATTCCCGTGTGGATCAGTTGTCTGCAGCCCTGAATTCAGCGAAGCAGAGTTACGACCAGTTCACGACGAATATGACCCGCAGCCATGAATATGCTGAAATGGCATCCCGTACTGAAAGCATGAGTGGGCAGATGAGTGAAGACTTGTCGCAACAGTTTGCACAGTATGTAATGAAACACGCGCCACAGGATGCAGAAGCTATTCTGACAAACACCAGTTCACCGGAGATTGCAGAACGTCGTCGGGCGATGGCCTGGTCTTTTGTGCAGGAACAGATACAGCCTGGTGTTGATAATGCCTGGCGGGAATCCCGTGGCGATATTGGTAAAGGAATGGAGAGCGTACCTTCGGGTAGTGGCAGCCAGGATATTATTGCTGACCATCAGGGACATCAGGCCATTATTGAGCAAAGAACGCAGGACAGTAATATCCGTAATGATGTAAAACATCAGGTTGATAATATGGTCACAGAATATAAAGGGAATATAGGTGATACTCAGAACAGCATACGTGGCGAGGAAAATATTGTAAGAGGACAGTATTCTGAACTGCAGAATCACCATAAAACAGAGGCATTATCTCAGGATAATAAATATAATGAAGAAAAGTCGGCTCAGGAAAGAATGCCTGGGGCTGACAGTCCACAGGAACTTATGAAAAGGGCAAAGGAATATCAGGATAAGTATAAGCAATAATGCTGTTTTTGGGAGATAATAATGAGATGTTTAACCCATATTGCTCTGGTAACGGTGATACAGTTTATCGCCTGTTATTTGGCTGGTTGGGGGAATGCCGAAACAATTTTTATGCTGTTCTTCATAGTACTATGGCAGGGACTGTTTATATGGTTGTTCTCTCAAATACGAAAAAAACGGAATGTGTCGGATGAGTTTAAGTTTAGTAAAGGCGTTTGGTATATAACGATGCCAGTATCTTCCTTGCTCTCTCCATTATTAAGCTTGATGGTTTTTATCATTGGTACACTATACGAATTAAGGCGAGTTAGTGGTTGTGTAAGTGTAAGAGAATGGATGCAATCTCAGGTAAATGAACAAACTAATGAAGATTTGCATCTGGATTTTGATAATATGGATTTTCATCGTACTAATCCTGCAACAGGGTTACCTATGTCAGGTATTGGTGTGGATATCGGTGGTAATTCATATGGTTATAGTTCAAAACGATATGATGAGTGAATCTTAATTTGTATATTATGACGTTTTATTCAATATGAAGGAACATTGATGAAAATGAAAAAATTGATGATGGTTGCACTGGTCAGTTCCACTCTGGCCCTTTCAGGGTGTGGTGCGATGAGCACGGCAATCAAGAAGCGTAATCTTGAGGTGAAGACTCAGATGAGTGAGACCATCTGGCTTGAACCCGCCAGCGAACGCACGGTATTTCTGCAAATCAAAAACACGTCTGATAAAGACATGAGTGGGCTGCAGGGCAAAATTGCTGATGCTGTGAAAGCAAAAGGATATCAGGTGGTGACTTCTCCGGATAAAGCCTACTACTGGATTCAGGCGAATGTGCTGAAGGCCGATAAGATGGATCTGCGGGAGTCTCAGGGATGGCTGAACCGTGGTTATGAAGGCGCAGCAGTTGGTGCCGCGTTAGGTGCTGGTATCACCGGATATAACTCCAATTCTGCCGGTGCCACACTCGGTGTGGGCCTTGCTGCCGGTCTGGTGGGTATGGCTGCAGATGCGATGGTGGAAGATGTGAACTATACCATGATCACGGATGTGCAGATTGCAGAGCGTACTAAGGCAACGGTGACAACGGATAATGTTGCCGCCCTGCGTCAGGGCACATCAGGTGCGAAAATTCAGACCAGTACTGAAACAGGTAACCAGCATAAATACCAGACCCGTGTGGTCTCAAATGCGAACAAGGTTAACCTGAAATTTGAAGAGGCGAAGCCTGTTCTCGAAGACCAGCTGGCCAAATCAATCGCAAATATTCTCTGATTATCTTCCGGAGGCTGGTCTGACCGGCCTCCTGACTGACGCCTCGCGTTGCTCGTTGTCCAACCCCGGGATGTAACAAAATAAATTTTGTCACCTCCCGGCGTTTCCGAAATAAATATGAAAACACTGAGCGGTTGTGCAAATTCTTTGTGCGACCGTGAAGTGTTGCCGGCGAAGCCGGGATCTTCCGGAGAAAGTCATTATGACATCAGACAATATCGCTGAATATGTTGGTGAGAATAATCAATTTACTGAGAAGCCTGTAACTGAATACCCCCCGGTGATACAGGATAATACAGTGACCACTAAAGACTATCTGTACAGCAATAATATTGATACTGACCTTTTAGTGGTTATCGGAGGGCTTATTGTTATATTGTTTCTCATGATGCTTATCATGTACTTTATTAATTCTCTCAGGCATAAGGAATTAACTGAAATACTGACAAAAATATCTTTTCCTGAAAAATCCGGGAGCAATTCGCTTAAACCGGAAGCGGTCAGCTGTAATTTGTTGTCCCTGTGTGTGCTGGCACCGGTATTCTTTACACCCAGAAAGCTGGCTGAAGTTTCCAGGGAGATCATCGTGGCGAGTGCGCAGGAAATTGCATGGACGCCGGGGAGCAGTCGTATTGATGGCCACCAGGCGGAGAATATCACCTGGGCGATTTCATCGCAGTCTCCTGCCGATAAGTATGATCTCATCAATAAAACGTCCCGTGTTTCTCCTGACAGTGGCCGTTTTTATGAACCGGACACAGTTCTGGATCACCGTGAGCGGGTACGCCTTTTTGTTCAGATCCAGTTTCCGCATGGGAGTGACTGGTCTGAAGTATTGCGCCTGACTGACATTGTTACAGAGAAGGTCTCTTCCGGCAGGGCTGCAGGCGGGTATCACCACCGGCATACAGGGTACACCTGGTCTGTTTCTGTGAATTAACCCCACATCATCCTTTTCTGCCCTGTTCCAGATTTTCCCGGAGTTTCATCATGAGTTTTAACGCAAAGGATATGACCCAGGGCGGTCAGATTGCGTCCATGCGTATCCGCATGTTCAGCCAGATCGCCAATATCATGCTTTACTGCCTGTTTATTTTTTTCTGGATACTCGTTGGTCTGATTTTATGGGTAAAAATAAGCTGGCAGACGTTTGTGAACGGCTGTATTTACTGGTGGTGTACCACGCTGGAAGACATGCGGGATTTAATCAAGTCCCAGCCAGTATATGAGATCCAGTATTACGGCAAAACCTTCCGGATGAACGCGGCTCAGGTACTGCATGATAAATACATGATCTGGTGCGGTGAGCAGCTATGGTCCGCATTCGTTCTGGCGTCTGTCGTGGCCCTGGTTATTTGCCTGATTACCTTCTTTGTTGTTTCCTGGATTCTGGGGCGTCAGGGTAAACAACAGAGCGAAAATGAAGTCACAGGTGGTCGTCAGCTGACAGACAATCCGAAAGATGTTGCCCGGATGCTGAAAAAAGACGGCAAGGACTCCGATATCCGGATTGGCGACCTGCCGATTATCCGGGATTCCGAAATCCAGAACTTCTGTCTGCACGGCACAGTCGGGGCCGGTAAGTCGGAGGTTATCCGTCGTCTGGCCAACTACGCCCGTCAGCGCGGTGATATGGTGGTGATTTATGACCGTTCAGGGGAATTTGTTAAAAGTTACTATGATCCCTCCATCGATAAAATCCTGAATCCGCTGGATGCCCGCTGTGCCGCATGGGATTTGTGGAAGGAGTGCCTGACACAGCCGGATTTTGATAATACCGCGAACACGCTGATCCCTATGGGTACAAAAGAGGACCCGTTCTGGCAGGGTTCAGGACGTACCATTTTTGCGGAAGCGGCGTACCTGATGCGTAATGACCCCAACCGCAGCTACAGCAAACTGGTGGACACACTGCTTTCCATCAAAATCGAAAAACTGCGTACCTTCCTGCGTAATTCACCGGCAGCCAACCTGGTGGAAGAGAAAATTGAGAAAACGGCGATTTCCATCCGTGCTGTGCTGACCAACTACGTGAAAGCCATCCGTTACCTGCAGGGGATTGAGCATAACGGTGAGTCTTTTACCATCCGTGACTGGATGCGTGGTGTCCGGGAAGATCAGAAAAACGGCTGGCTGTTTATCTCGTCGAATGCCGACACCCATGCCTCCCTGAAGCCGGTGATCTCCATGTGGCTGTCCATTGCCATTCGTGGTCTGCTGGCAATGGGAGAAAACCGTAATCGTCGTGTGTGGTTTTTCTGTGACGAGTTACCCACGTTACACAAACTGCCGGACCTGGTGGAGATCCTGCCGGAAGCCCGTAAGTTCGGTGGCTGTTATGTGTTTGGTATCCAGTCCTATGCCCAGCTGGAAGATATCTACGGTGAGAAAGCGGCAGCCACGCTGTTTGATGTGCTGAATACCCGTGCTTTTTTCCGTTCCCCGAGCCATCAGATTGCAGAGTTCGCTGCCGGTGAGATTGGTGAGAAAGAGCACCTTAAAGCCAGTCTGCAGTATTCCTACGGTGCTGACCCGGTACGTGACGGGGTATCGACCGGTAAGGATATGGAGCGTCAGACGCTGGTCAGTTATTCCGACATTCAGTCTCTGCCGGATCTGACCTGTTATGTCACTCTGCCCGGACCGTATCCGGCAGTCAAACTCTCTCTGAAATATCAGGCACGTCCGAAGGTTGCCCCGGAGTTTATTCCGCGTGACATCAACCCGGAAATGGAGAACCGTCTGAGTGCCGTACTTGCCGCAAGGGAAGCAGAAGGTCGTCAGATGGCCAGCCTCTTCGAACCGGAGGTTGCCTCCGGAGAAGGCGTGACTCAGGCTGAACAGCCACAACAGCCACAACAGCCACAACAGCCACAACAGCCACAACAGCCACAACAGCCAGTGTCTTCTGTCATCAATGATAAGAAGTCAGATGCAGGTGTGAATGTTCCGGCAGGGGGGATCGAGCAGGAACTGAAAATGAAACCGGAAGAAGAGATGGAACAGCAACTGCCACCCGGGATCAGTGAATCCGGTGAAGTGGTGGATATGGCCGCTTATGAGGTATGGCAACAGGAAAATCATCCGGACATCCAGCAGCAGATGCAGCGTCGTGAAGAGGTGAACATTAATGTGCACCGGGAGCGCGGGGAGGATGTTGAGCCGGGAGATGATTTCTGATGATGAGTATCGCGCAGGTCAGATCGGCCGGAAGTGCCGGTAACTATTATACCGACAAGGATAATTACTATGTACTGGGCAGCATGGGAGAACGCTGGGCCGGCAGGGGGGCTGAACAGCTGGGACTGCAGGGCAGTGTCGATAAGGATGTTTTTACCCGTCTTCTGGAGGGAAGGCTGCCGGACGGAGCGGATCTAAGCCGCATGCAGGATGGCAGTAATAAGCATCGTCCCGGCTACGACCTGACCTTCTCCGCCCCCAAAAGTGTCTCCATGATGGCCATGTTAGGTGGCGATAAGCGCCTGATTGATGCACATAACCAGGCCGTGGACTTTGCTGTTCGTCAGGTGGAGGCGCTGGCCTCCACACGGGTGATGACGGACGGACAGTCAGAAACGGTACTGACCGGTAATCTGGTGATGGCACTGTTTAACCACGACACCAGTCGCGATCAGGAACCACAGTTACACACGCATGCGGTGGTGGCTAATGTCACGCAGCATAACGGTGAGTGGAAGACACTGAGCAGTGACAAAGTGGGGAAAACGGGGTTCATTGAGAATGTGTACGCTAATCAGATTGCCTTTGGCAGGCTCTACCGGGAAAAACTGAAAGAGCAGGTTGAGGCGCTGGGCTATGAAACTGAAGTGGTCGGTAAGCACGGTATGTGGGAAATGCCGGGCGTACCGGTGGAGGCCTTTTCCGGACGCTCGCAGACTATCCGGGAGGCCGTCGGGGAGGACGCCTCGTTGAAATCCCGGGATGTGGCGGCACTGGATACGCGAAAATCCAAACAGCACGTCGATCCTGAAGTCAGAATGGCTGAATGGATGCAGACGCTGAAGGAAACCGGGTTCGACATCCGGGCATATCGTGACGCGGCGGATCAGCGTGCGGAGACCCGCACGCAGGCGCCCGGGGCTGTTTCACAGGAGGGGCCGGATGTGCAGCAGGCGGTGACACAGGCCATTGCAGGATTAAGTGAACGCAAAGTGCAGTTTACGTACACGGACGTGCTGGCCAGAACAATCGGCATACTGCCGCCGGAAAATGGTGTGATTGAACGGGCACGCGCCGGTATCGATGAGGCCATCAGTCGTGAGCAGCTTATCCCCCTCGACCGTGAGAAGGGGCTGTTCACATCAGGAATTCATGTGCTCGATGAGCTGTCCGTCCGGGCACTCAGTCGTGACATCATGAAACAGAACCGGGTGACCGTACATCCGGAGAAAAGTGTCCCCCGGACGGCTGGTTACAGCGATGCGGTCAGTGTTCTGGCACAGGACCGTCCGTCGCTGGCCATTGTGTCCGGGCAGGGCGGTGCAGCCGGGCAGCGTGAGCGGGTGGCTGAACTGGTCATGATGGCCCGGGAGCAGGGGCGGGAAGTGCAGATTATCGCTGCTGACCGTCGCTCGCAGATGAACCTGAAGCAGGATGAACGGCTGTCCGGTGAGCTGATAACCGGACGTCGTCAGTTGCTGGAAGGCATGGCCTTCACGCCGGGCAGTACTGTTATCGTTGACCAGGGCGAAAAACTCTCCCTGAAAGAGACGTTAACCCTGCTGGACGGTGCCGCACGTCATAACGTACAGGTCCTGATAACCGACAGCGGGCAGCGAACCGGTACAGGCAGTGCGCTGATGGCCATGAAGGATGCCGGGGTGAACACATATCGCTGGCAGGGCGGAGAACAGCGACCGGCCACCATCATCAGTGAACCGGACCGTAATGTCCGCTATGCCCGGCTGGCAGGAGATTTTGCGGCCAGCGTGAAAGCCGGAGAAGAGAGCGTGGCACAGGTCAGCGGGGTACGGGAACAGGCCATACTGACACAGGCCATTCGCAGTGAGCTGAAAACACAGGGCGTGCTCGGACACCCGGAGGTAACCATGACCGCCCTGTCACCGGTCTGGCTGGACAGCCGGAGTCGTTATCTGCGGGATATGTACCGCCCGGGAATGGTGATGGAGCAGTGGAACCCGGAGACACGCAGTCATGACCGCTATGTTATCGACCGGGTGACGGCGCAGAGTCACAGCCTGACCCTGCGGGATGCGCAGGGTGAAACGCAGGTGGTGCGTATTTCTTCTCTGGACAGCAGCTGGTCGCTGTTCCGGCAGGAAAAAATGCCGGTGGCAGACGGCGAGCGTCTGAGGGTGACGGGAAAAATCCCCGGACTCCGCGTCTCCGGCGGTGACCGCCTGCAGGTGGCATCCGTCAGTGAGGACGCGATGACGGTTGTTGTGCCGGGACGGGCTGAACCGGCCACCCTGCCTGTGGGGGATTCACCGTTCACGGCACTGAAGCTGGAGAGCGGCTGGGTGGAAACACCCGGGCATTCCGTCAGCGACAGTGCGACGGTTTTTGCCTCCGTCACACAGATGGCAATGGACAATGCCACCCTGAACGGTCTGGCCCGCAGTGGTCGTGATGTCCGGCTGTATTCCTCACTGGATGAAACCCGTACTGCGGAAAAACTTGCCCGCCATCCCTCCTTTACGGTGGTTTCTGAGCAGATAAAGACGCGGGCCGGTGAGACATCGCTGGAAACGGCTATCAGTCATCAGAAGTCCGCACTTCACACGCCGGCACAGCAGGCCATTCATCTTGCCCTTCCGGTGGTGGAAAGTAAAAACCTGGCCTTCAGCCATGTGGACCTGCTGACAGAGGCAAAGTCGTTTGCTGCAGAAGGAACCAGTTTTGCTGACCTGGGGCGGGAAATCGATGCGCAGATAAAACGGGGCGATTTACTGCATGTGGATGTGGCAAAAGGTTATGGCACAGACCTGCTGGTTTCCCGTGCGTCGTATGAGGCTGAAAAAAGCATTCTTCGCCATATTCTCGAAGGTAAGGAGGCGGTCACGCCGCTGATGGAGAGAGTGCCTGGCGAACTCATGGAGAAACTGACATCAGGACAGCGCGCCGCCACCCGCATGATACTGGAAACGTCCGACCGTTTCACGGTGGTGCAGGGCTATGCAGGTGTGGGTAAGACCACACAGTTCCGGGCGGTGATGTCAGCCGTGAACATGCTGCCGGAGAGTGAGCGTCCCCGTGTCGTTGGGCTGGGCCCCACGCACCGTGCGGTCGGGGAGATGCGCAGCGCCGGCGTGGATGCGCAGACACTGGCGTCCTTTCTGCATGACACGCAACTGCAGCAGCGTAGCGGAGAAACGCCGGATTTCAGCAACACGCTGTTCCTGCTCGATGAGAGCTCAATGGTGGGCAATACCGACATGGCACGGGCATACGCCCTGATTGCGGCCGGTGGTGGTCGTGCCGTGGCCAGTGGTGACACGGACCAGCTGCAGGCCATCGCGCCCGGTCAGCCTTTCCGTCTCCAGCAGACACGCAGTGCTGCCGATGTGGCCATCATGAAGGAGATTGTGCGTCAGACCCCGGAACTGCGGGAGGCGGTATACAGCCTGATTAACCGGGATGTGGAAAGGGCATTGTCCGGGCTTGAGAGTGTGAAACCGTCTCAGGTGCCACGTCAGGAGGGCGCATGGGTACCGGAGCATTCTGTGACGGAGTTCAGTCACAGCCAGGAAGCGAAACTGGCAGAAGCGCAGCAGGAGGCGATACAGAAAGGTGAGGCTTTTCCGGATGTTCCCATGACACTGTATGAAGCCATTGTCCGCGACTATACCGGCAGGACACCGGAAGCACGGGAGCAGACGCTGATTGTCACGCACCTGAATGAAGACAGGCGCGTGCTGAACAGCATGATTCATGATGCACGGGAAAAGGCCGGTGAGCTGGGAAAAGAGCAGGCCATGGTGCCTGTCCTGAACACAGCGAATATACGCGACGGGGAGTTGCGTCGTCTCTCCACCTGGGAGACACATCGGGACGCACTTGTCCTGGTGGATAATGTGTATCACCGGATTGCCGGTATCAGTAAGGGTGACGGGCTGATAACCCTGCAGGATGCGGAAGGTAACACACGGCTGATTTCGCCCCGGGAGGCGGTGGCTGAAGGTGTCACACTGTACACCCCGGACACCATCCGGGTGGGGACCGGTGACCGGATGCGCTTCACGAAGAGTGACCGGGAGCGCGGCTATGTGGCCAACAGCGTCTGGACGGTGACGGCGGTTTCCGGTGACAGTGTCACGCTTTCTGACGGACTGCAGACCCGGGTGATTCGCCCCGGTCAGGAGCAGGCAGAACAACATATTGATCTGGCCTATGCCATCACTGCCCACGGTGCACAGGGGGCGAGTGAAACCTTTGCCATCGCGCTTGAAGGCACGGAAGGTGGCCGGAAACTGATGGCTGGCTTTGAGTCAGCCTACGTGGCCCTGTCGCGTATGAAGCAGCATGTGCAGGTGTACACCGATAACCGTCAGGGCTGGACGGATGCCATTAACAATGCCGTACAGAAAGGAACAGCCCACGATGTGTTTGAACCGAAACCGGACCGGGAGGTCATGAATGCAGAGCGGCTGTTCAGTACGGCGCGGGAGCTGCGGGACGTGGCGGCAGGGCGTGCCGTTCTTCGTCAGGCGGGGCTTGCCGGGGGAGACAGTCCTGCACGGTTTATTGCACCAGGGCGCAAATATCCGCAGCCGTATGTGGCACTGCCGGCTTTTGACCGTAACGGCAAGTCAGCAGGTATCTGGCTGAACCCGCTGACCACGGATGACGGAAACGGGCTGCGGGGATTCAGCGGTGAAGGCCGGGTGAAAGGCAGCGGAGATGCGCAGTTCGTGGCCCTGCAGGGCAGCCGTAACGGCGAGAGCCTGCTGGCTGATAATATGCAGGATGGTGTCCGGATTGCCCGTGATAATCCTGACAGCGGTGTGGTGGTGAGAATTGCCGGTGAAGGTCGCCCGTGGAATCCCGGTGCCATCACCGGCGGTCGCGTGTGGGGGGATATCCCGGACAACAGTGTCCAGCCGGGTGCCGGAAACGGTGAGCCGGTCACGGCAGAGGTACTGGCACAGCGGCAGGCTGAAGAGGCCATCCGCCGTGAAACGGAACGCCGCGCAGATGAAATTGTCCGTAAAATGGCAGAGAACAAACCTGACCTGCCGGATGGCAAAACAGAGCAGGCTGTCAGGGAGATTGCCGGGCAGGAGCGTGACCGGGCTGCCATAACTGAACGGGAAGCCGCGCTGCCGGAGAGTGTTCTGCGTGAACCACAACGGGAGCGGGAAGCTGTCCGGGAGGTTGCCCGGGAAAATCTGCTGCAGGAGCGACTGCAGCAGATGGAGCGGGATATGGTTCGTGACCTGCAGAAAGAGAAAACCCTGGGTGGAGACTGATACAGGAAACAAACGCTGATGACAACGGATAACACGAACACGACACGTAACGATTCACTGGCTGCCCGGACCGATACCTGGTTGCAGTCGTTGCTGGTCTGGTCACCCGGACAGCGGGATATCATCAAAACGGTGGCACTGGTGCTGATGGTACTGGACCACGCAAACCGCATTCTGCATCTGGACCAGACGTGGATGTTTCTGGCCGGGCGTGGAGCCTTTCCGTTGTTTGCTCTGGTGTGGGGGCTGAATCTGTCCCGCCATGCGCATATCAGGCAGTCGGCCATTAACCGGCTGTGGGGATGGGGAGTGATTGCCCAGTTCGCGTATTATCTGGCCGGTTTTCCCTGGTATGAAGGAAATATCCTGTTTGCCTTTGCGGTTGTGGCACAGGTGCTGATGTGGAGTGAAACGCGCACCTGGTGGCGTTCCGCAGGGTGCATGTTGCTGCTGGCAGTATGGCTGCCTTTGTCCGGTACCAGTTACGGCATTGCCGGGCTGCTGATGCTGGCGGTCAGCCACCGGTTGTATCAGGCGGAAGACAGAATGGAACGTCTGGCGCTGGTTGCATGCCTGCTGGCCGTGATTCCGGCGCTTAACCTTGCCACCAGTAATGCGGCGGCTGTAGCCGGCCTTGTGATGACAGTGCTGACTGTTGGTCTGGTGTCGTGTGCAGGGAAATCCTTACCCCGTTTCTGGTCCGGAGATTTCTTCCCGACGTTCTATGCCTGTCATCTGGCTGTGCTGGGCGTTCTGGCACTGTGACGGGTGTGGTATCTTTGGCCGCAAGAGGACGATTCGTCAGAGGCAGAATACAGCATGACAGAGCAGAAGCGACCGGTACTGACACTGAAGCGGAAAACAGAAGGGGGGACGCCTGTCCGCAGCCGGAAAACCATCATCAATGTCACCACGCCACCAAAATGGAAGGTGAAAAAGCAGAAGCTGGCCGAGAAGGCGGCCCGGGAAGCAGAGCTGGCGGCTAAAAAGGCGCAGGCCAGACAGGCGCTGTCCATTTATCTGACCCTGCCCACGCTGGATGAGGCCGTGAACACGCTGAAACCCTGGTGGCCGGGATTATTTGACGGTGACACCCCCCGGCTTCTGGCCTGTGGTATCCGGGAAGTGTTACTGGAAGACGTATCAAAGCGGAATATCCCGCTCTCGCATAAAAAACTGCGCCGGGCACTGAAAGCCATTACCCGTTCAGAACGCTATCTTGGCGCAATGAAAGCCGGTGCCTGCCGGTATGACACGCAAGGGTATGTGACGGAGCATATTTCTCAGGAGGAGGAAGCGTATGCGGCAGAGCGTCTGGCAAAAATTCGTTGCCAGAACCGGAGAAAAGCCGAACTTCAGGCTGTGCTGGATGAACAGTAAAAAGGCCTCCCTCAGAAGCAAGGGAGGCAACAATAAGGCTTAAAAGGAAATAGCTTCCCTTCCCGAAAAGAAGCCAGTCCACTGAATTATTTAACACAGAAATACTGACAGGGCAAAGAGGAGGGCGGATACAAATGAACGGATTCAGAAGCCATTCACGGGACGCTCAGGTCTGGCGTTACCAGCGTGCCGGAAGCCGTGCCGTCAGCCTGGAGGTCAGGGGATTCCGGAAGGAGGCCGCTGAAGCATGGCTCCAGGCTGCCCGTGTGGCGCCCCGTACAGACTGGCAGCAGTTTGCCCGACAGAGAGCTGAACGCTGCCAGCGGCGGGGATAATGAAAAAACGGCAAAAAAAAGACCTCCCCTGAGCAAGGGAGGCCAAAAATCATTCATGACGTATCACTGGCATTGAATGAATGCTCTGTACATCAACCCTGTGAAGCTACCACCGGTTAATGCCGGGAGGTTGCGGGAAAGAAAGATAACACACAGTAATTACATGGTTAATACCCGTGGGGATGTTTTTGCGACAGGAAAGCGTCAGGTGAATAAAAAAAGACCGCCATGTGACGGTCAACGTTGTCCTGTCAGGGACAAATGCATTCAGTAAGGAGAGCAAAATAATAACATCACGTTGCCCGGCTGTTAATATCAGGCGATGTTAAGTGTTATTTATGACTCTTTTATCTGGTTGTGAAGTCTGTTAATCGGGAAAAGAAAATAGTGACCGGAAAATCAGAGAAACAACAGGTGATTGCGTTTATTGATTACGAGAACTGCAGTAACCTGACAGAAATTGCCTTAAATATATATACGGAGTTAATTATATTCGCGGGTGCGAAACAGAATAATGTGGCACTGCCAGTAAACGCTTTCCCTGAAGCAGTAAAAGTCACACTCCGGCATGTCAGCGAGGTCTCCCGGAACAATGTTGATTTTCATCTGGTGCTGGAGCTGGGGCAGTGTGTATGCCATTACGGGCCGGAGAAGGAATACCATATTGTTTCCGCTGACAAGGGATATGACGGTATTGTCCGGACACTGCAGGCGCGCGGGATTTGCTGCCGTCGCGTCTCCCCGGATAAGGCGTTATCAGTAAAGATGGCTGCGCCCGACATGGATATCGTTATCCGGTGGGCAAACAAAATTCAACAGGCAGCGCGGGAGGTTCGTAATATGCCGGTAACAGCAGAGACATTTAATAATTATTTAAAATCACAGATGCGCGGTGAATGGCGTGATGCCCTGACCAGAGGTATCCGGGATGAACTGGTCCGTCGCGGGGTAATGAAAATTCAGGGGAATAAAATCATCTGGTAAGACTGCCAGAAGAAAATAAAATGATGTTTATTTTGTTTATAAAAACAGAAAGGTCGAAAATCAATAATGGCATTTATTTCCATGACAAGACAGAAAGCGCCGTACAGATATGCAAGCAAGACCCGGTTATCGATAAGGCGAACAGATTCAGGCTCTGCCGGGTGTTATGTGACGGTTGCCGTTCGGGAGGAGCAGGAATTTATTATTGCTGAACTTGATTCTGAAGCCCGGAAAATCAGGCTGAAACTGACGGACTCATATGAAGAAGGGGTAAGGCTGTCTTCGGGCACGTTTACGCTACCGGCCAGATTCTGCAGGGAAATACTGCCGGATGACGTCCGGAGTATCACCATTCTTCTGGAAAAAAGCGAGGATGACTGGTGGTACGGAAGTTACTGATACATCACTGACGCCTTCGCGTTGCTCAGTTGTCCAACCCCGGAAACGGGAAAAAGCAAGTTTTCCCCGTTTCCGGCGTTTTCGGTATTATTTAGTGAATGGCATTTGTCATATATACAAACATAATATCAACAAGATAAATTAATACGGAAAGTCCGATATTAATATTGGTTTCTTTTAATAGTGCTGAGGATTCATGAGAAATGGTCAGTGTTTTTCTGGTTTTAATTTGTTGCACCAGAAACCATGTATTAAGAATGGCGATAAGAAAATAGGCAAGGTAAATTGCGTTAACCATACTATCAACTCACGTAAAAATAAGTGAAAACAGAAACTCACAGCTATCTGACAGATAACGAACGATATCGTTATTATCTTTTTTTACGGGATTTTACGTACAAACAGGTATGGAACAATTCGGTAAATGCTGATGATTATTAAGGTTATCAGATAATTAACCGACTGGCTGAAGTGTGGTACTATCGCTGCGGGTGTCTGAGCCTTTCTGGTTCAGGCAAGACGCAGGTTCCAGAAATGCGAAGACCCCACTCGTTAATCCATTAACTCGTGAGGTCTGCATGAAGTATCTCAACACTACTGATTGTAGCCTCTTCCTTGCAGAGAGGTCAAAGTTTATGACGAAGTATGCCCTTATCGGGTTGCTCGCCGTGTGCGCCACGGTGTTGTGTTTTTCACTGATATTCAGGGAGCGGTTATGTGAGCTGAATATTCACAGGGGAAATACAGTGGTGCAGGTAACTCTGGCCTACGAAGCACGGAAGTAAGCTGCCGGGCGGGGACGGAAGTCCCCGCTTTCTGGAAGTGTGAGGTATTTCAGGGGCAGACACCCTGCATTCAAAAAACGCCGGTCCCGCCCGGGGCCGGCACACAGGTTCAGGTCTTTTCTGTTTTTTTGTTATTTCATTATCAAAATCACATTAAACGGTCGTAATCAGACATGATTTGTGCGCCAACACAGATCATTGTCACAATTTTCAAGTCTCTGTCATTGTTTTTATCAGGGATTATTTTTCCCGCAAGTGATTTTGTATAGCGATCTGTTACCATTTGCGATAACATTCATTGTATAGCAAATCGTTATCAATGGAGGTTTTATGTCCACTGCAGCAAGCATCCGTAAAACACCGCGAGAAAATCAGATTAACATCCGGGCAACTGATGAGGAAAGAGCCGTTATTGATTATGCTGCGAGCCTGGTCAATAAGAATCGTACCGATTTCATCATTGAACTGGCTTACCAGGAAGCTAAAAACATCATTCTGGATCAACGTTTATTTGTATTGGATAACGAACGTTATGATTCGTTTATTACGCAACTGGAAGCTCCTGTACAGAATGCAGAAGGGCGTGAACGTCTGATGGCGGTAAAGCCTGAATGGAAATAAATGTCACCGCGCCGGCATTGCTGACAGATGAGCATATGCTTCAGCCATTTGACTGTGGGAATGAGGTGTTAAGTAACTGGTTGCGTGGTCGGGCTATGAAAAACCAGATGCTCAATGCTTCCCGCACGTTCGTCATTTGTCTGGAGGATACTTTACGTGTTGTGGGGTATTACTCATTAGCTACTGGTTCTGTCACACATGCCGAGCTTGGGCGCAGTTTGCGCCATAATATGCCCAATCCTGTACCTGTTGTTCTTTTAGGGCGTCTGGCTGTCGATGTTTGTACTCAGGGACATGGTTTCGGTAAATGGCTGCTGAGTGATGCCATTCATCGGGTTGCCAATCTGGCTGAACAGGTTGGCATTAAGGCTGTTATGGTTCATGCAATTGATGATGACGCCAGAGTTTTTTATGAGCATTTTGGTTTTGTTCAGTCAGTTGTGGCACCTGATACCTTGTTTTATAAAATTTGATGTTACGCAATTTTATTGGGTGTAGCTTTATAATGATGTAAATCGATAGTCCCTCGGACTAGCTTTCACATTTCAGAAATCGCCGATCCTGCCCGGGGCCGGCATGCATTTTTAGTTATTTTCTGTTTTTTCGTCATTTCATTATCAAAATTACATTAAACGGTCGTAATCAGGCATGATTTGTGCGCCAACACAGAGCATTGTCACAACTTTCAAGTCGCTGATTTCAAAAAACTGTAGTATCCTCTGCGAAACGATCCCTGTTTGAGTATTGAGGAGGCGAGATGTCGCAGACAGAAAATGCAGTGACTTCCTCATCTGGCGCAAAACGAGCATACAGAAAGGGTAAACCTTTGAGTGAAGCAGAGCGGCAGAGAGCTGCTTCTGCGCGCAAACGATCTGTCTGTAAAGAGATTAAAGTTTTCGTCAGGCCAGAACTGAAAAACTACCTTACCAGTCTGTGTGCAGAGGAAGGTGTAACTCAGGCAGAGTTGATAGAAAGGCTTATCGAGAAAGAAGCCTGTCACCGGAATATGATGTGATGGGATCACATTCTTGCTAGTTTTTTCTGTCAGTGCTAGATTACTGAGCGTTTAAGGAATTTTGTGGCTGGCCACGCCGTAAGATGGCAGGGAACTGGTTCTGATGTGAATGTACAGGAGCCAGAAAAGTGAAAACCCCGATAATCTTCTTCAAGTTTGGCGACTAGAAAGATTACCGGGGCCCCATAAAACCGCATAGCCATCAATTCAGCTATGTGGGGAGTATAGTAATATGCCCGGAAAAGTTCAAGACTTCTTTCTGTGCTCACTCCTTCTGTGCATTGTAAGTGCAGGATGGTGTGACTGAGCTTCAACAAACGTATTACCGCCAGGTAAAGAACCCGTATCCGGTGTTCACACCCCGTGAAGGTGCCGGAACGCTGAAGTTCTGCGAAAAACTGATGGAAAAGGCGGTGGGCTTCACCTCCCGTTTTGATTTCGCCATTCATGTGGCACATGCCCGTTCGAAGGGCCTGCGTCGGCGCATGCCACCGGTACTGCGTCGTCGGGCCATTGATGCACTGCTGCAGGGGCTCTGTTTTCACTATGACCCGCTGGCCAACCGCGTCCAGTGCTCCATCACCACTCTGGCCATTGAGTGCGGACTGGCGACGGAGTCTGCTGCCGGAAAACTCTCCATCACCCGTGCCACCCGAGCCCTGACATCCCTGGCTGAGCTGGGTCTGATTACCTACCAGACAGAATATGACCCGCTTATTGGATGCTACATTCCGACCGATATCACGTTCACACCGGCGCTGTTTGCCGCTCTCGATGTGTCTGAGGTGGCGGTAGCTTCCGCACGCCGCAGCCGTGTGGAATGGGAAAACAGACAGCGCAAAAAGCAGGGACTGGATACCCTGGGTATGGATGAACTGATAGCGAAAGCCTGGTGTTTTGTCCGTGAGCGTTTCCGCAGTTATCAGACAGAGCTTAAGTCCCGGGGAATAAAGCGTGCCCGTGCGCGTCGTGATGCGGACAGGGAACGTCAGGATATCGTCACCCTGGTGAAACGGCAGCTGACGCGCGAAATCGCGGAAGGGCGCTTCACTGCCAGTCGTGAGGCGGTAAAACGTGAAGTGGAACGTCGTGTGAAGGAGCGCATGATTCTGTCACGTAACCGCAATTACAGCCGGCTGGCCACAGCTTCCCCCTGAAAGTGACTTCCTCAGAATAATCCGGCCCGCGCCGGAGGCATTCGCACGCCTGAAGCCCGTCAGTGCACAAAAAATCAGCACCACATACAAAAAACAACCTCATCATCCACCTTCTGGTGCATCCTGTCCCCCCTGTTTTTGGTACAAAACACGTCTCACAGACGGGGAATTTTGCTTATCCACATTAAACTGCAAGGGATTTCCCCATAAGGTTACAACCGTTCATGTCATAAAGCGCCAGCCGACAGCCTTACAGGGTGCAATGTATCTTTTAAACACCAGTTTATATCTCCTTTAAACTACCTAATTACATTCATTTAAAAAGAAAACCTATTCAGTGTCTGTCCTGTGGACAGACAGATATGCACCTCCCACCGCAAGCGGCGGGCCCCGACCGGAGCCAATTTAGTTACAACATGCAAAAATAGACCCCGGAAAAACCCTGGTCCAGCGCAGAACTGAAACCACAAAGCCCCTCCCTCATAACTGAAAAGCGAGGCCGCCCCCGCCCGAAGGGCGGGAACAACATCGCTTTTAATTATGAATGTTGTAACTAAGAACCATCATCGCTGTCAGTCTTCTGGCTGGAAGTCCTCAGTACACGCTCGTAAGCGGCCCTCACGGCCCGCTAACGCGGAGATACGCCCCGATTTCGGGTAAACCCTCGTCGGGACCACTCCGACCGCGCACAGAAGCTCTGTCATGGCTGAAAGCGGGTATGGTCTGGCAGGGCTGGGGATGGGTAAGGTGAAATCTGTCAATCCGTACCGGCTTACGCCGGGCTTCGGCGGTTTTACTCCGGTATCACATGT
>ERZ507021.144-NODE-144-length-46886-cov-8.68258_pt1 | contig 46886 bp, 43 predicted proteins | sample MGYA00512877_ERZ507021 | MGnify/ENA metagenome assembly ERZ507021 | reverse complement strand
GGCGTTTTGAGCCGGCAAAAACCGCCGTCTCAAAACCGCCGTGTTGTTTCCATGGCTGAGCCCCATCAGCCTCCGCTTGCTACGCACTTGGCCCTAGGCACGTCAGAATAACACAGACACCTTATCTCAGCACTAATTTTAACACGTTTGTCTCACTACGCTACTTCTTCGTCACATCGCTGCCTTTGTCCCCAGGTAAACTAAAAATGATTTCTCCGGGTTTGGAGAAGTAATATTTCTCCCGAATATACTTAGCTAAGTAATCCGGATCATTAAGTTGTTTGACTTGATTCTTGAGGTTGGTGTTCTTGTTCTGGACAGCGGTCAATTCGCTGCGGCTGGTGCTCAGGTGGTTCTGTACTTGGGCCTGGGAGGCGTGGGCTTGGTGGAGTTTCAGGCCGAAGAAGCACAGGACGAGGGCCAAAATGGCCGTCAGGGCCCAGAACCGCCGGCGGTGTACTTTGCGCATGTAGGCGGCCGGTGTGATTGGCGCCGACTGCTGACGCGGTTGTTTCTTTAACTGAATAATTTTACCTGGTGCGGCTTGAGGCTTCTGCACTGTTAATACCCCCCAATGATTTGCTTTAGCTAAATTAAGTATAGCAAGCCGCCAACACCCCTGTCGACAATTAGAACGGACTCTTGGCCTCCGCCTGTTCGTCGCTGTCGATTTTGTACATGGATGCTGCGTCGTCTTTCTTCGTGGTTTCCTTAATATCGGTGATCGTCACGGTCAACGTCCGATTGCCAAAGAGCAAGGTCAGCTGGTCGCCCACGCTGATATTACTGGATGACTTGCCGGCCTTGCCATTGATCAGAATACGCCCCTTATCGGCGATTTCTTTGGCGACGGAACGCCGCTTTACCAAGCGGGAAACTTTCAAAAACTTATCCAAACGCATTGTGTCACTTCGCTTTCTACAACCTACTTATTTCGCTGTAACCGTTGTACTAAGTGTAGCATACCACTGCCGAAGGGCAAGACCAACCATTCTCGAATTGTCAAGAGTTTGTTTCTCAAGGCCAGGGTCAAAAAGATGGTAACACCGGCGGCAATGCCAATCAGGGTCACGCCGATACTGGCCCAGCGGGACACACCCAACACGGCTTGGCTGGTGCAAGCGATCATGAACGTCGCGATCATCATCGGGATCGTGACGCCCAGCAGCCGCGTGCCGAATAGGCGGGTCGAAACTGAGATGCGGATCAAAGAAGGCAATTGGTTGAAAATGATCCACCAGACTACTGCTAGGCCGATCAGGGTCGCCAGAGACGCTCCGGGCAGACCGAAAATACGGATCAACGGACCAGTGAGCGCGGCCTTCAGGGCAATCCCAATCAACAGGCCGTAAGTGGCTGCCCGATAATTGCCCACACTTTGAAGAATCGCATTATAGGTATTGATCATCGCCACGAGAATGATGGCACCCAGGTAAAGGGCCAGGGTCATCAGCTGCTCCCGGTCGCCGAAGAGAAATTGGTTGATCCAGGGCAGCAGCGCGATCAGGCCGCCGGTGGCAGCGACGGAAAACAGCAAACTGATATGGGTCACTTCTGTCGCCAAGCGCTGAATCCGCAGACGGCTGCCGCTTTGCAAGGCCCGCGTCAAATTAGGTACCAGCGTGGTGCCAAAAGCGCTGGACAGGACCAGTCCCAGCTGCACCAAAGGCTGGCCCCGATCGTAGATCCCCTTCAGCGAACGGGCGGCCACCGGCAGATAGCCGATCTTTTGCAGTGAGCGGGCCACGGTGAAAGAATCTACCAGCTGAAAGAGAATCAGGGCAGCCGCAAACAGACAGATGGAACCGCCCTGGAGCAGCAGCCGGCGGGTCAGTAAGCGCCAGGAATTATCCGGGGTCGCCAGATGCACCGTCCCCCAGAAGGGGTCGCGCCGCCGGTAGCGGTGCAGTGTCCAGGCTGCACCCAAGGCCCCAATGGTCGCGCCGCTCATGGCGAAGGTCCCCATTTCATAGTAGGTCCATGCCGGATGACCATGGAAATACCACGCCGCCCAGATAATTACCGCTACTCGCAGGATCTGTTCCACGACTTGGGAAACCGCAGTGGGCGTCATGTCCAGCGTTCCTTGGTAATACCCGCGGCCCAGAGCCAGCGTGGGCATGAACAAATACATCCAGCTCACGGCGCGAATCATCGACGTTAAATCCTGGTCGCCCATCGCTCCGGCGATCCACGGTGCCGCGGCTTGGAAGCCGACAAAAGCCGCCAGACTGACGCCCACCAAAATAGAGCGCAGCTGCCGGACCAGCGCCGGCCGCTCCGCCACGGTTTTTTCCGCCACTAACCGGGAAATAAAAACCGGCAGGCCATTCAAGGCAAAGGTCATGCCGATCCCATAGAGCGGATACACTTGTTGATAGACATAAAACCCCAAGTCCCCCGCCAAGTTTTGCAAAGGCACTCGGTAAAACGCCGATAGGACTTTGGCAATCAGGGCCGCGATGCTGAGCAAAGCGGCCGAACCAAAAACCGTACGTTTGGTACGTTTACTCATGCTTACTCCCGGCATGGACTTTTTTCTGCTCAATCTTCGGCAATGCCGCGGTCAAGGTCATCAGCGTATCGATCATGGTATCATCGCTGATTCCCTTGCGTTGGATCAGCGTAATTTGATATCCGCCGTCCTTATCCGTCACCTGGGCCTGCAGCGTCGTGTTGCTCAAGAGGGCAAATAAATCCTCACCCCCTAAGCGGGCCCGGCCCGCCGCACCGATGTGCATCGTCCAATGCGTATCCTTTCGCTCGATCTTCGTCAACAGGGCCTGATCGGCTTGATCTTTTAACAAACCGATCTTCAATAATCGATCCACCGGCGCATCATATTCGCCGAATCGATCAATTAAGTCTGATTGTAAGTCAGCCAACTCGTCGGCACCATCGATCCGCTGGATTCGTTTATAAATCTCAATCTTTTGCCGGGGATCGCTGATGTAGTCAGACGGCAAATAAGCTTCCACATCCAGATCGAGTTCGGCGTCGGTGCGCTCCTGTTTGGTCTTCCCCTTCTTGGCCGCCACGGCGTCCTGGAGCATCTGGGTATACAGATCGTAGCCGACAGAATCAATGAAGCCGTGCTGCTGTTTGCCCAGCAGGTTGCCGGCACCGCGGATGGACAAGTCGCGCATGGCGATCTTGAAGCCGCTGCCTAATTCCGTAAAATCGCGGATCGCAGCCAGCCGCTTTTCGCCCACTTCAGTCAGCACCTTGTTCTGCTGGTACATGAAATACGCATACGCCAGCCGAGAGGATCGGCCGATTCGGCCGCGGAGCTGATAAAGCTGGGACAGACCATACTTGTCGGCATTCTCCACGATCAACGTGTTGGCGTTGGGCATATCCACCCCGGTCTCAATGATCGTCGTGGTCACCAGCACGTCGTAGGCGCCGTGGACAAAGTCGTAGATCACCCGCTCCAACTGGGTTTCACTCATCTGACCGTGGGCGTAAGCAATCGTCGCATTGGGCACGAGCTGCTGAAGCTCATCCACCGTCCGTTCGATGTCTTCCACCCGATTATGCATGTAGAACACCTGACCGTTACGGGCCATTTCCCGCTCAATGGCATTCTTAATGGTGCCGGCGTTCTGTTCCAGCACGTATGTCTGGATCGGATAGCGATTGGCCGGCGGGGTCTCAATCACCGACAGGTCCCGGACACCCAGCATGGACATATTCAGCGTCCGGGGAATCGGTGTGGCTGTCAGGGTCAGCACATCCACGTTGGTTCGCAGCGCCTTGATCCGCTCCTTGTGCTTCACCCCGAAGCGCTGTTCCTCATCAATGATCAGCAGGCCCAGGTCTTTAAAATGGACATCCTTCGACAGCAGCCGATGGGTGCCAACGACGATATCCACCTTGCCGTTTTTCATCCCCGCCAAAGTCTCTTTCTGCTTGGCCGGCGAGACAAAGCGGGACAACATCCCCACGGTTACCGGGAAATCGGCGAACCGGTCCATCATCGTATCGTAATGCTGCTGCGCCAAGATCGTGGTCGGGACGAGAAACGCGACCTGTTTACCGTCTTGAATTGCCTTAAATGCCGCCCGCAAGGCCACTTCAGTCTTGCCGAAGCCGACATCGCCGACCAGCAGCCGATCCATCGGTACCGGCCGTTCCATATCCCGTTTGATTTCAGCGGTACTGCGCAGCTGGTCGGGAGTCTCCGGATAAGCAAAGGCCGCCTCAAACTCGCGCTGGTAATCATTATCTTTTGAAAAAGCATAACCCTTCTGGGACGCCCGGGCGGCGTACAGTTCAATCAAGTCATCGGCGATGTCCTCGATTTTTTTCGCCACCCGGCGCTTGGTCTTTTGCCACTCGCTGCCCCCCAGCTTATTAATATGGGGCGTCTTGCCTTCACTGCCGACATATTTCTGGACCATGTTCATCTGGGTCACGGGAATGAACAGCTTGCCGTCGTCGGCGTATTGAATCGTGATGTAATCCTGATGCTTGCCGTCCACGGTCAGGGTTTGGATACCCATGTACTTACCGATCCCGTGATTCACGTGGACCACGTAGTCGCCAGGTTTCAGTTCGTTATAACTCTTGATCCGCTCGGCATTGGAGAAATGTGCTGGCCGCGGCCGGGCTTGGCGAACGCGATTGAACAGTTCGTGTTCCGTTAGGACCACCAGATTGCTCTCCGGCAAGGTGAAGCCGGCCGACAGATTGCCGTGGACCAGTTGGACCGCGCCGGATACTAGCGCATCCGGGCTAGCCGTCCGAGTCACAATTTCGAAGTCCCGCAGGGTCTGCTGGAGCTTTTCGACCCGGCTCTGGGACTGAATCAAGATGACCACGGTTTGGTTCTGCTTACGCCACCGATCGATCTCCCCTTTGAGCATCGGCATCTGACTGAAGAATTGGGGCACATCGTGGCTGGTCACGTTGATCAGGTGGTCCAGCTTGACCCGGCCCATGCCCTTCTGAAAGACAGAAAGGTAGACCCGGCTATGCGCATCCTTATTCAGGGCGGCGCGCCAGTCAGCTTCCAATGTCGCGTGGGGCAAGATTTCGCCACGACTGAGCAAGTCCGTTTGCCACTGGGCCGTCTCTTCTTCCGCAGCAGCAGCCTGATCGTTGATCCGGGCATAGTCATCCAGAAATACGGTGCCGGCGGCGGGCAGATAATCCAATAAGCCGTAGTCCCCGCCAAACAGCACTTCCCGGAAGAGATTAGCTTTCTCTCCCAGATCGCCTTGGTTGAAATCGGTGATCGTATTCGCCAGATTAGCCTGCAGCGCATCCTGCACAGATGGCACGGCCTTCGCGGAGACGGCCGTCATTTGTTTTTGCAATTGGGCCGCCGCCTGCTTCAACTGTTCGGCAGGAACGATCAAATCGCTGGCCGGCGGAATCGTCACCGTATCGACGTTGTCCATGGAGCGCTGATCGCCTTCATCAAAGATCCGCAGGGAATCCACATCAGTATCGAAGAGCTCGATCCGCACCGGATGGTCAGCGGTCAAAGGGAAAATATCGATCAAATCGCCCCGGATGGCGAATTCGCCAGGCCGGGAGACCAGGGTGTCGCGCCGATAACCCATGGCCACCAGGCGTTCCGGCAGGGCTTGCGGATCCAATTGGCCGTCGCTGGTCACGGTGAACGCCTGCTTCGCCCACAGGGCCGGATCCGGCAGCAGGTGGGCCAACCCGGCCACGGAGACGACAAATAGCCCGGGGACGCCGCTGCTCAGTGCAGTCAAGGCGGCGACCCGGGCGGCCCGGCCTTCCGGGGAGGCGGTGGCGACTTCGGTCGCCAGCACCTCATCCACCGGGAAGGTGTACACCGTATCTGTGGTATTCAATGCTTGCAGATCGGGTAATAATTGCTCCACGGCCAATGTGGTGGGTTCAACGATCAGCAGGGGCTGGCGCGTCTTTTGCAAGTACGCCGTAAGTGCCAGCGCCTTCGCCGCAGGTCCCAATCCTGTCAGCAGTGTGCGCTCCCCTGATTTTTGCGCTCTCAGCCATTGCTGCAATTGCGGTTCCTGGCTGATCCATTCAACTAAATTCATGCCCATTTCTCCCATATAATTGGTTAGTTGTACGTATTCATGAGGGTCGCGTCATCAGCCCCGCTGGCCCATTCGGTGGCTGCCGCCGCGGCCTGATCCAAGGCTTGGGCAATATCCGGCACGTTCTTCGGTGTGAACGGCGACAAGACCCAGTCCACCACGGTACCCACGGGCGGGTGGTCAATGCCCACCTTAATGCGGGTAAACTGATCGCCGCCCACGGCCCGGATGATGCTCTTGATGCCGTTATGGCCACCGGATGCACCGTGAGCCCGGATCCGGATCTTGCCGATGGGCATATCCAGATCATCTTGGATCACCAGCAGATCGCTGAGCGCCAATTTGTAATAATGAAGCAGCGGGCCGACCGCCTTGCCGGAATCATTCATAAAAGTCAGCGGTTTGGCCACAATGACTTTCTCCCCGGCCAGCAACCCCTGCCAGGTGGCCGCAGTGAACTGCTGCTTCTCTTGAGTGTTAGGCATTTCTGCCAAGATCCGGTCCACCGCCATGAAGCCGATATTGTGTTTGCTTTGGGCATATTGACTGCCGGGATTGCCGAGGCCGACGATAAGTTTCAAAATAAGTTACTTCCTTCCTGAACGTGGTGGGACGCCAAAAGGCCAGCACGAGGCCGGCCTAATCCGATGTGTGTTGCGTATCGTTATTATACCATAATCGCCGCAGGGCTTATGATTTTCAGAATGACTGTCCCCGCGGCCATTGGGCTGGCGACGGCAAGTTCGGCAACGGGCCCCATCCGGCCCAGCATTTCTGAAAGCGTATCCTTGAAAATCGTTCGGAATCACCGGCAAATTTTGCCCGCAATTGTGTTATACTTGCGTTGTATAAATGTTTATCAATTGAAAGGAATGAAGATCTTGGCTTCTACAACTGAAAAAGATCACCAAAAGGTCATCCTTGTCGGTGACGGCGCAGTAGGTTCCAGCTACGCTTACGCAATGGTACTGCAAGGGATTGCCCAAGAGATCGGCATTGTCGATATCGCTAAGAATAAGACGAAGGGTGACGCGATTGACTTATCGAACGCCCTGCCTTTCACGCAACCCAAGACGATTTACTCTGCTGAGTATGCTGACGCAAAGGATGCCGACGTTGTCGTCATCACTGCCGGCGCTCCGCAAAAGCCAGGCGAAACTCGTTTGGACCTGGTTAACAAGAACCTCAAGATTTTGAAGTCCATCGTTGACCCCGTCGTTGAGTCCGGCTTCAATGGTATCTTCTTGGTTGCTGCTAACCCGGTTGATATCTTGACCTACGCCACTTGGAAGTTATCCGGCTTCCCGAAGGCACGGGTTATCGGTTCTGGTACGTCTCTGGATACCGCTCGTCTGCGTCAATCCATTGCTGAACTGGTGAAGGTTGATGCCCGTTCCGTCCACGCTTACATCATGGGCGAACACGGCGACACCGAATTCCCGGTTTGGTCCCACGCTAACATCGGCGGCATCAAGATCGCTGACTGGGTTAAGGCCCACCCTGAAGTTGACGAAAGCGAACTGGTTACCATGTTCGAAGACGTCCGGGATGCCGCTTACAAGATCATCGACTTGAAGGGTGCCACCTTCTATGGTATCGCCACTGCCTTGGCTCGGATCACCCGCGCTATCTTAGACGACGAAAACGCCGTATTGCCGCTGTCTGTCTATATGGATGGTCAATACGACCTGCACGATATTTACATCGGTACACCGGCTGTGATCAACCGCGAAGGGATTACCAACATTTTGGAACTGCCTTTGACTGATCACGAAATGCAATCCATGCACTCTTCTGCTTCCCAGTTGAAGAAAGTGCTGACGGACGCATTTGCTAAGAACGACATCGAAACTCGTCAGTAATTTCTGATCAGCTTCGTCCATGAAACTGAAAGCCTCGCTGTGAATGTGCAGCGAGGCTTTTTTAGAAGGCTCAGGCCTGGCTTCTGTCGACCTGAGTCCGTTTAGAAAAAGCAGTCTGTTTTACAAGAGATAGCGCTCTCTGTAACACGTCTGACACACAATTGTAATTAATCAGCAAAGATGTATTTATGTTCGCATCCAGACATGATATAATTTGTTTGCAACCTACTAGGGGGAAGGAGCCTTACTCGTGCAATTTAAAAAAAGTGCCGTCATTGGCGGCGGCCTAGCGCTCATTGCATTGCTGGGCGTTTATCTCGGATTCGCGCTTCATTATCAAGACACCATGCTGCCCCACACGACCTTCGCCGGCGTGGCGGTTGGCGGCATGAAGGTGGCGGATGCGCAAGCTAAAATCAAGGCCAATACACTGGACAAACAATATGTCCTGGATGATCAAGACAAGCAAGTCGCTACCTTTACCGGTAATTCAGTCGGCACGTTCCAAGACGTCGGCAAAGATCTGGTCGCATTGAAGAAGGACCAGAACCCATGGGCCTGGCCGGCAGCATTGGTCGGCGGCGAGGCGACAGCGGCTGATGACAGCACTCATTCGCTGAAGCTGGATAAAAAGAAGGTTGACACCTTTGCCAACCAGACAGTGGCCAAGCTCAATCAGGGCCGGACGCAAACGACGAATGCCTCAATTGCCAAAAAAGACGGTGAGTTCGTCATTACCAAGGAAACTTACGGCAATGCCCTGGACAAAACTAAAGTGGCCAACTTAGTCACTAAAATGGTATCAACGGGACAAACCAAAGCGGACCTGAAGAGCACCTATGTCCGGCCGACAGTAACTGCCGGCTCCGCGAAGCTGCAAAGTGACCTGACCACCTTAAAGAAGTTGAGTACGGTCAAGGGCACTTACAGCATCGCCGGCGATTCCGTAACGATTCCAGAACACTTAATTAAGAACAGTGTGTACTATAAAGACGGCAGTATTGAAGTGAATCCATCCGTCTTCAGTGATTTCTTAGCCCAACTGGCAACCAAGTACAACACCATCGACAAGACGCGGACGTTTAAGACCACCAACAGCGGTACGGTCTCTGTCCCCGCCGGGACTTTTGGCTGGAGCATTCAGCAATCCAGCGAAGCCGATGCCTTGGCGGCAACGATCAAGAAAGGCGAAGACTTCACCCGCCATCCATTGGTCAGCGGTTCTGGGCAAAGCTTCCACGGCAGCGAGGTGGGCAAGACCTACGTCGAAGTCAGCAAGGCCAAACAGCACATGTGGGTCTACATTGACGGCGTGGAAAAGATCAGCACTGACGTAGTCACCGGCAAGCCCAAACAGGATACCCCCAGCGGTGCGTTCTTCGTTTGGAGCAAGCAGCGCAACGCAACCCTGAAAGGCTTGAACGATGACGGCTCCAAATATGCATCACCGGTCAGCTACTGGATGCCCATTGATTACACCGGGGTCGGTCTGCATGATTCGCCCTGGCAGCCGCAATACGGCGGCGATTGGTACAAGGAGCACGGCAGTCACGGGTGTGTCAACACCCCGCCGACCGTCATGGCCCAACTGTACAGCATCGTGCCCGCTGGCACGCCAGTGATCATTTATTAATTCCTGAAGCAAAGCAAAAGCGCGTCGAAAAATTTCGACGCGCTTTTATAATGGAAAAAATTAATAATCAGGACTGGTTTCGTCGTTGCGAATGGTGATGCCTTGCTGCAGATCGTCAATTTCAGCGACCCGGAAGTTCTTCCGTTCCAACCGGCTGACGATTTGTTCCATCGTGTCTTTGTCCATCCCGGCCGGCAGCGTAAACAGTGTCCGGCGGACAAATTGTTCCCGGTGGGCATCCAAGGTCAAACAACCGGCAATGGAAGCATACTTGGCGATGATCTTGGACATGTCGGCCAAGTCGCCCCGTTCCCCAGCGGATAGCACAGTCAGCACGTAGGACCCGACATCCACGTTCCAGGCCTCAGACAACATGCCCAGCAGCTTGGCGTGGGTCAAGATACCGTAGAAACTGCCATCGGTGTCCAGCACCGCGATGTACGGCAAGTCCTTGATGTTGAAGAAAACCTTGAAGAACGGTGATTCAACCGGCACGGTCTTCGTAGCGTTCTTTAACAGGTACGTCACCGGCAGACTCATGTCGCCGCCCTGGGATTTATGCCGGTAGATGTGCATCTTGTAGATATTGCCGCGGAAAATCTTCCCTGTCTCGTCCAGAATCGGCACACAGCGGAACCCGGACTCTTCCAAGACCTTCAGAGCCTCCGCCAGCGTCACCGTTTCTTTAACCGTGGTGAGAAATTCCTTCTTTAATACCAGCGATTTAATAATCATTGCCTATCCTCCTACGCACAACACAACTGTGCCTTATATTGCTTTTATCATACCATAAACGGCTTGGGGACGGAACTTGAATCTAACGGTTCTATTAGAAATACAGGAAGACCCTGCCAGACTTTTGTTCCATTTGCCGGTCGTGGTAAGCTGGATGGGCATCTTAACTGAAAAGGAAGACGATCATGCATAATGAAATGCTCCACCATCCAGCGATTCCCGCCCCGCTCCGCGAATTCTTGCGGGCCCATGGTCAGCCGCTGCCCGAGCCATTGAATACGTTAGAAAATCAGGCTCGGGCGGCGGACGTGCCGATCATTCCCCACGAGACCGTGGATTTCTTTCAGACTTGGTTCCGGCAAGTCCACCCCACCAGTGTCCTGGAACTCGGCACCGCCATCGGCTTCTCCGCTCTGCTCTTTGCCCAGTTGATGGGCCCCGCGGGCCGGGTGACCACGTTGGAGCGGGCACCCATCATGATCGGCCACGCCCAGGCCAACCTGGCTCAGTACGACACTGCCCAGCAGATCACCCTGCGCACCGGCGACGCGACCACCCTTCTGCCGACCTTGACGGATACCTACGATGCCGCCTTCATGGACAGCGCCAAGGCACAGTATATCCATCAGCTGCCCCTGGTGCTGGCGCGGGTCAAGGTCGGCGGCACGGTCTTTATCGATGACGTCCTCCAGGGCGGCACGATTTTTTTGCCGGAGACAGAAATCCCCCACCGGCTCAAGGGGATCCATCGCAATTTGCGGCAATTGCTCGAAAGCGTCTTTGCAGCAAAGGGCTTGACGGCCACCTTGATTCCGTTGGGGGATGGGTTGTTGATGATGACAAAGGATGTCGACCAGGACTTTACGTTTTAATCAGGCATCCAGCACTTTGTCGAAGTGCACAGCCGTGTTGACCGCGGCCATGAGCGGGGCAGTGATCGTCATGATGAAGGCTTCAGATAATCCAGTGCTTAAGTACGTCAGCCAGAAAGGCAGCTGAAAGGCTAAGTGCAGCATCCAGGCAATCATTGCCATAGAAATTGTGAAGACAACAATGTTCAAGACCATCTTCATCCAGAGTTTGGGCAGCTTAGGCGCCACAAAGCCCACCAGTAATAAGCTGATCATTGTTTGACCGACACCAAAGGGAACGTTTAATAGAACTGGCGTTGATCGGTCAAGGACATCAGCAATCAATACACCGAGGGTGATGCCCCAAAAGTAGCGTTTATCAAAAACGATGAGGTGGTTCAAACCTTCGGAAACACGGAACTGAATCGCCAGACTAGCCAGATTGAACGTCGCGGCGACTAACCACAACGCAACATACAACGCAGCAATCAGGGCATTGACCACAATTTCCCGTAACGCATGGGTAGAACGTGCATGGGTCATAATAAATAAATCCTCCTATAGTTTTTTAGTGTGGGATAGTTGCGAACCACAGCGGCAGTGTGCCGCGAATGTAACTGAACTAGTTTACCACGAAAGGAGGGTTTTCTAAACCGCAACCGTCTATTTGACTGGCCAGATATGCGACTGACTAGCTGTCTCAGGTGCGCTGGCGTGTTCCGTCTTATCCCATTTTGTCATATGCAGAATCTGACGCCCCAGCGCAATGTAAGGTACCGGAATCAGTAAAACTAAGTAAGCTTGATACAGTACACTCAGCCACAATGCATGGTGATACGAGACCGGTGTGATTTTTGTCATGTTTTCATGGTATTCCAAACCAATGGCCATGCAAATTGCGAAGCTCAACAGCAGAATGACCACCAAGGCCGGACTGATCCAGCCTGCCGGGCCGTGCAGGTAATTATAGACTTGGATAATCAGTGCGATGATGTTGGTAATCGGAATTAAGGTCGATAAAACCGGCAGGACCAGCCACAAAGTCGTATCGAACTTCTGAAACCGATTAATCTGCTTAGACCGCCAAAGTGCTGGCAAATACCGCCAACACTGCATGCTGCCCTGACACCAGCGGACCCGCTGGCGGATCAAGGGCCGCATTTTATCGACCCCGCTTTGCGCCACCACGATGTCATCACTGAAGGCCGTTTTGTATCCCTTCAGCCAGGCCCGCAAGGTGAACTCCAGATCCTCCAGCAAGCCCTTCCCCCAGGGATTAGCCAGAGCCATGGACAGGGTCACAAATTGCCCATTACCAGAAGCGATGCCTTCACCGTACGTCTCCCGGACTTGCTGCAGCGCACTGTTGACGCCCACAAATTCAAAATCTTGCATCCGGGTCAACCAATGATCATCATTGTAGATTTTGACACTGCCCTGCAGCATCGCAATATCTGGATGTGCAGTGAAATAGTCGATGACTTTCGTCAAATCCGCCGCACTGATTTTTGAATCGGCGTCCAGAATACCCAAAATGGTATGATCTGGATTGCCATTGGGCAGATGCTGAATGACATTCACCGCATAATTCAGCACGTCTCCCTTGCCTTGATGGGCCTCTTCAGGGGGCCGATCAAAGGGCAAGATGTTGGGGTGATCAGCCTGCAGTGCCGTAATGATGGCTTGGCTTTGGTCGTCGGAGTCGTCATTCACAGTAACGATCCACGGGGCGATATTGGTCGGCAGCTTCCGAATTTCAGCCAATAACGATAGGAGTGTCTGCCCGATGACTTGTTCTTCATTCAGGACGGGAATGACGATATAGAGTGTGAAATTTTCTGCCTTTGGCACCGGTTTGACGGTCTTTGGCCGAATACTGGCGGCCAAGGCAAAGTCCGACAAATAAATGAGATAGGCAATAAACGACAGCGTGATGACAATCCTGAGCCAAGTCATATGGTGAACTCCTTTCGATTCGTTCGACTGAACAGTTGGGCACCAAGGGCCAATAGCACGACCAGCGGCAGATATAATATAATGTGGTACCGCCCCTGGACTTCCGGCAGCATCGCGCTGAGGAAGAAACCGTCCAATGCCAGCGCACTGTAAAACATCAGATTGATGCGCCGGTTACTCAGCGCCCGCTTTTTAAACATCAGCAGCAGCTGGGCGACAATTGCCAGCGCCGTCAGCCCTAAGAACAAGCCGAAATATATCACGGCATACACTGACGCAAAGGGCAGAATGTTTTTCGCGAACTCTTTAGATGCCTTCGATTTGCCATTGATATTGTAAAACAGCCAGTCCGCCCCATAGTTTTCATCCATGTAATTCTTTGTCTTATGCCATAAAAAAGCCGTCACGCCTGTGCGCTCAATGGCCTTCAAATTCGTTCGGGTAATTTGACTCATGCGCTGAGTGATCCGCGTGTAACGTTCGTCCAGCGGTACGTGTTTCTGGTTAAATAAGGTATCGGTTTCATTTCTAACTTGGGCATTATACGCCCCGCCGGTGGTGACACTGGTCCCGGTGGCTAGTGAGTAATTCTGGAGTACCGCCGCCGGTGCCCAGTCCACCCCGTAGAACACGCGGTAAATGGGGACGGCCGCCGCGCTTAAAATGCTGAAAGTCACGGCAAAAATCGCAGTCATCGCGAGCAAGTGCTTGAACGGCCGCCGCCGGTTGGATAGACCAAAAATAGCGAATAGGACGATCACAATGACCCAAATAATACCCACGGGCCGAACCATATTCGCTAAAAACAGGAGCAGCAAAGATAAGCCGAGAAAGAAATAGTTGCGCGTAAATGTATCGTTGACGGTGTACAATGCATCGTAATAACAAATGACCGCCCCCAATAGAAACACCAAGAAAAAAGATTCTGGCGCGTTGATCACTGAGTATAGCCAGTATGCGGGAATCGCTTGAAAAACTAATGCCGCAAACACGGCCACGGGTTTGACCAGTATCTTTTTGACCAGGACGTAAATCAGAAAGGCGCTCACCCCGCTCAACGTGATGCTCACCAGCTGCCCGACTACAATATTACTGAAAAAGAAGCTGTAGAACACGCTGAAAAACCAGCTGATATTGATCACGTGGGGCCACAGCATGTTGTCCCCCAACAGCCCAGTCGTCTCCATTTTGTGCCAGGTCAGGCCAGCCACTAGATTCTGTGCGAAACTATGGTAATTAAAGTAGTCTGATGTAGGACTTAGCGGAAACTTGACCAGCACAATCAGCTTTAGCGCTGTGAGCCCCATGATCAGGGTAAAAATGAACAAGTTGTTCCGCCGGCGCACATAATAAGCCAGTACCCCGGCCCCGGTGATCACTGCTAAGCTGAGCAAACCTGCCCACACGATTGTGGACGTGCTGCGGTGAGACTGAAAATCTTCAGACTGAAAGACTGCCGCAATCATCACGATCACAATTGCCAGAGTGACAAAAGTGGCCAGCCAGATGGCGGCTTTTTTGAAAAATTGTAGTGTCATACCGGTTTCCCAAGCCGCATCCCCCTATTTACACCCCTGGAGAAAAGCCTAGGCCCACTTCCTTTCCATTTAATCACAGCAGCGGACAAACGCGAATTCAACGCGACCACGCTGCCTGTCCACCAGGCTGCCGCTTTGTTGTTTTCACCATTCTGGCATGCTCAGTGGACTATTGTCTTATAATATGCTCAAAAGCTTAAAACAAATTAAACACCGCTGACCCATTCAACGAACTAGGTCCCGGTGCCTTTTGCAAAAAAAGGCAGCCCCTCATAAAAGGGGCTGCCGGTATACTGAATTGTGCTGGTAATTCCGTTGTGCCAAAATACTACCGATCGTGCCGAATGGGCTGAATGCCCACACTCACGGCTAAAGCCCGGTTCACAGCAACCATCTTGGTCCGCCGCAAATGGGTCACCTTGTACTTCAAACGCTGTTTGTCGATCGTCCGAATCTGCTCCAGCAGCACCACGGAGGGCCGGTCGATGCCGTCCTCCGCTGGTGTGAGTGCCACATGGGTCGGCATCTTCGGCTTTTGAATTTTGGCGGTAATGGCCGCGACAATAACAGTGGGACTGAAATGATTGCCCACGTCATTCTGTACGATTAATACTGGTCGCGAACCGCCCTGCTCGGATCCCACGACTGGGGAAAGATCCGCGTAATAAACGTCCCCGCGATTCACTTCCTGCGCCAACTTATGGCCCCCTTAATCCGGCAGCACACTACGGACTAAATAATGCGCCGCTCATCCTTTTCTTCCGTCGCTGCATAGTCGGCGGAAATTGCCCGATTGATCGGACCCATCTCTTTGTACCCGGCGGCCAGCTCGCTGGATCGGGGCTGGGCGGCTTCTAAGTACTGGCGGAGTGCAGCGTTAATGACGGTCTCTTCATCCACCATATTCGTATGACTGTAGGTACGCAACTGTTCATTGAGCAATGCATCCAAATGGATCTGGATTTTTTTGTTTCCCATTGTGTGTATACCCCCACTAAAACCAACCAGCAATAACCCGCTAGTCGGCCTGTACGTTCCCAAACCAATACCTAAAAAACAGGCTTACTCGTTAATATACCGGCGCGGTAAGCGTTGTGTCAAGATGCAGCATAATTCATAGTGGATCGTATGCGAGTAATCGGCCACGTCCTGCATGCTCACTGTGGCGCCATGATCTTCGCCCACCAGCGTAACGGTCGTCCCCACTGGCAGCTGTTCCGGCAGGCGAATCATGAACTGGTCCATACAGATTCGGCCGACAATCTCACAGGGCTGGCCATTGACCAGCACGTGGAACCCTTGCAGCCGGCGCAGCCAGCCATCGGCGTAACCCAGCGGCACAGTGCCGATCCATTCGTCACCGGCCGCATGATACGTCGCTCCGTAACTGACCGCGTCACCCTTGTGCAGCATTTTGACAAAGGTCAATTCGCTGGTCAAGCTCAAGGCCGGCTGCAGCGGATACGGCAGCTCCGGAATGCCTCGGCCAGAGGGATTCAAGCCATAGATGGCGACGCCGAAGCGGACCATGTTGCCATTACAGGCCGCATGCCACAGACTGGTGGCGGAATTTGACACATGGACATACTTGGGCCGTCTGGGCAAAACAGCGACCAGTTCGTTGAACCGCTTGGCCTGCTGTTTGAAATACGTCGTATCCTTTTCATCCGCCGTGGCGAAATGGGTGAAAATTCCTTCGGTGATGAAGGTGTCTTGGTGGGCCGTCAAATAATCGCAAGCCGCCCTCAGATCAGCTTCTTCTCGAAAACCGATCCGACCCATGCCGGTATCCAAGGCAATATGCACCTTCAATGGTGTATTGGCGTGGGCGGCTAAGTTCTCAGCCGCCGCCTGGAGCCACTCAAGGGTGCCGAACGTTAATGATACGTCGTTGGCCGCCGCGATGGCCGCCTCATTGGCCGGAGTGATGCCCAGCACCAGAATTGGTTCAGTAAAATGGGCTGCCCGCAATTCAAGAGCTTCGTCCAGCAAGGCCACACAGAAGCCCGTGGCGCCAGCCGCCCGACAGGCCCGAGCCACCGGCACAGCGCCGTGACCATAGCCATCGGCCTTGACCACCGCAAACAATTCACTGCGCCCGTCCAACCGCTTGATTTCTTCCTTAACATTATGCCGAATCGCTGCCAGGTCCACTGTTACTGTGGCCGGCCGCAACTTACCCACTACCATTAAGTGTCACTTCTTTCTAAGATCACTTCCGTCATCGCCATCGTATCCGTATGGGAAATGGATACGTGGGCGATGCCGGCGAAGGGGTGCTTGGTGACTACCGGGCGGCCCTTATCGTTATCCAAGATCTCAATGTCTTGGAAGCCAATGGGGCCGAAACCAGTGCCATAGGCTTTACTGTAGGATTCTTTGGCGGAAAAGCGGCCGGTCAGATATTCACCCTGACGTTTCTCGGACAGGGTCTGGTAGACCGCATATTCAGCAGCGGTCAAGATCCGTTCCGCGAAGCCATCCCGCCGACCGGCTGCTTTTTGCACCCGATCAATGTCGGTGATATCCACACCGATACCTGCAATCATGTCGTGCACCTCCAACTTTGAACTGGGTCAATTTTATCACGAACCGGGAATGGGCACATCCTTTAAAACGGGCTCCGGCGACCAGAAGCTAGCGCATAAGGACCAAAGGACATAAACCTAAGTACGGGTTTCTGTCCTTTGGCCCTTATGCGTACGCTTCTAACCGGTCGCCTGCGCCCTCTCACAAAAAACGGCCAACCATTTCTGGCCGACCGTGTCATTTAATAATTAAGCGTTCGTCTTTGAACGGGCTTTAAAATTATGCTTCGTATCGCTGGACCGGCTGCCGCCGCGGGAATAGCCGCGCTTGTTGTCCCGGTCATTACGCCGGTTGTTATTCCGGTTCTTACCGTAATGGCGCTGGCTGCCCTGCTTGTCAGAGCGGTGATGCGATGCCTTGCGGAACGGCAGCGGCCGTTCCGGTGTAATCGTGACTTTGACATCCGATGCATCCTTGCTGACACTCTTCAAGTAAGCCGATACGAGTTGCAGCGGGGTATATTGCTCCAGCAATTCTTCCGCCACATCATCGTACTTCTCCAAGTCGTCATCAGCGATCGTTTGCACGATGTCTTCCTTAGCACTGGCCAGCTGACCAGCTAAGGCTTCAGCTTCCGTCGGCGGCTTGAGGGGTTCCATCCGCTTCTTGGTCAATTCCTCGATCGTCCGCAGATAGCCCATTTCGTTGGGCGTCACAAAGGTAATCGATACCCCGTGCTTCCCAGCGCGGCCCGTCCGGCCGATCCGGTGGACATAGCTGTCTGGATCTTGGGGAATATCGTAGTTGAAGACGTGGGACACACCGGAGATATCCAAGCCCCGGGCGGCGACGTCAGTAGCCACCAGAATGTCCAATTGGCCATGCTTGAATTGCTTCAAGACGTCCATCCGCTTCTGCTGGGACAAGTCGCCATGGATGCCTTCGGCGTTGTAACCGCGAGCTTGCAAGCCGCGGGTCAGTTCATCGACCCGCCGCTTGGTCCGGCCAAAGATCAGGGCCAATGAAGGATCTTGCACGTCAATCAGGCTAGTCATGACATCGAATTTCTCATATTCCCGGGCCCGCACATAATATTGATCGATCAGATCAGCGGTTAATTCCTGGGACTTAATCTTAACGACTTCCGGATCGTGCATGAACTTGTCGGCGATGCGCATGATCGGTCCTGGCATGGTGGCCGAGAAGAGCAGTGTCTGGTGGGCATTCGGGACGTACGTCAGAATCTTCTCGATGTCTTCGATGAAGCCCATGTCGAGCATTTCATCCGCTTCATCCAGAACGACGGTGTGCACGCCTTCCAGCTTCAAGGTGTGGCGGTTCAAGTGGTCCAGCAGCCGGCCGGGCGTCCCGACAACGATTTGGGGACCTTCCTTCAAGTTGCGGATCTGCCGGCGAATATCGGCACCGCCGTAGACGACCTGCACCTTGGCGTGCTTGTCTTTACCTAAGCGGTACAGTTCTTCTTGCGTCTGCACGGCCAGTTCCCGCGTGGGAGAAATGACGATGGCCTGGACGCCCCGGTTGTTCATATCGATCTTTTGTAATAACGGCAAACCAAAAGCGGCTGTCTTCCCCGTACCGGTCTGGGCTTGTCCAATGACGTCCTTACCCGCCAACACCAGAGGGATCGTCCCTGCCTGGATGGGGGTGGCTTCTTCGAAGCCGGCGCGCGAGATAGCCTTGAGCAGTGTGGGGTCTAAGCCTAGTTCATTAAAATTCAAAAAATAGTTCCTCCTTGTGTGAAAAACAGGGCCCCCGTTCCGAAATATGGGCCGCACGAATGCGTGCGCGGAACTGGTTCCCCCAGAAAGTCCCAAAGTTCGGGACATCAACGAAATTGCATTCTTATTATGTTAGCACGTTCGGTACTGGAGTGCAAGCTTTCTGAAAAGCAGTTAGTGTTGTGCTGTCCGTTTCAGAAAGACTCACAATTTCGCCAGCACATTTTCCAGATGCATCCCATGACTGCCCTTGATCAGGACCAAGTCCGGATTGTGGATCACCGCCTGCAGGTCGTGCAGCAGCGTATCCTGCTCCCCCACGGGATAATAATGCAGCGTGCCGGCCGAATACTTTGGCTGCAGAGCTTCGGCCAAAGCCTTGATGTCTTCGCCATACAGAAAGACCTGCTGGATCTCCGCCGGATCGATTGCGGCAGCCAAACCGGCATGCAGCGCGGCAGAATGGTCGCCCAGTTCGAGCATATCTCCCAGTACGATGATCCGCTGACCATCCGTGGGCACCTGGACAAAACTGCGCAGAACATCTTTCACCGCTGTCGGGTTAGAATTATAGACATCCGACAAAATTTGTTCGCCATCGTCGCCCCTGATCCATTGCGCCCGGTTGGCAGTTGGCACAAACTTGCGCAAGGCCTGAGCAATCTTTTCCGGCAAAACATGGAACTGACGGGCAACTTGAATCGCCGCCAAGGCGTTGAAGATGTTGTACTCGCCCATCATCGGAATGGTGAACGTCACGTCAGCCCATTTATTGGTCACAAATTGTGTCTGTTGGGCATCGGCTTGCACGCTGATTGGATAAATATCGTTAGCGGTTGTGTCGCCGAACGTCTTTTTGTTCTGCGGCACTGCTTTAGCCCGCTCTTGCAGCAGCGGTTCATCACCGTTGAAAATGAACGTCCCATCGGCGGACAGCCCCTGGACAATTTCCATCTTAGCATCGGCAATTTTATCCCGCGTCCCAAAGAACTCAATATGGGCTTCGCCAATCATCGTGATGACAGCGACGTCTGGTTGAGCCAGCTTGGTCATGTGGGCAATTTGCCCAGGCCGGTCCATGCCCATTTCCAGTACCAAAACTTCCGTGTTGGTCGGGGCATTGAGAATCGTGTAGGGCAAACCAATTTCATTATTGTAGTTGGCATACGTCTTAGCCACGTTATACTGGGTAGCCAGAATCGTCGCGATCATGTCTTTAGTCGTCGTCTTGCCGTTGGATCCGGTCACGGCCACGACCTTGGGATTGATCTTATGCAAATAATGGGCGGCTAATTCCCACATGGCAGTCAGCGGATCGGCCACTTGAATCACGGGAAAATCAGCCGGCACGTTCTCGGTATGGTCCGCCTGCCAAAAGGTGGCGGCAGCGCCGGCGGCAATCGCAGCGGGCACAAATTCGTGGCCGTCCCGTTCGCCCATCAGCGGCACAAACAGCATGCCCGGATCGATCTGGCGGGAATCAAAGGTGACCCCGGTGACCTCGCGATCAGCAAACTTCTTGGCCACTGCTGGGGCGTGCAGGGCATTCACAATTTCGGATACTTTAAAATGCATGGGTTGTCTTCTGCTCTCTAATAGTTTTTCTCAATATTCCGCCGGTGGTCAAACTGTTTCTGGCCTAACGTCATCAATTCTTCCAGCAAATCGCCGTAGTTGATGCCGGTATGCTGCCATAAATAGGGATACATGGAATATTGGGTAAAGCCCGGCATCGTCTGGACTTCATTGATATAGACATCACCGCCGTCGCTGACAAAGAAATCGATTCGGCACAGACCGGCGGCAGAAAGTTCCATAAAGGCCGTCTGGGCGATTTTCTCCAACTGGGACGTGGTCTCCTCCGGCAGCTTGGCAGGAATGATCAATTTGGTCTGGCCTTCAACGAACTTGGCATTGAAATCGTAGAAAGACCGCGTCTTACCGATCTCACCCGGTACCGACATATTCAGGTCATCCCGGTTGCCGAGCAAAGCTAATTCGATCTCCCGGGCGTTAGGTACACCTTGTTCAACAAGGATCCGGTCATCATAGTGAAACGCAAAGTCAATGGCATCAGCCAGCTTGGCGTCCTCCGTCACTCGGGTAATCCCAATACTGGACCCGGCGTTCGCCGGCTTCACGTAGAGGGGATACAGCAGCCCGCCCTTAACGCGGTTAAGAAAGTCCGTCCGCGCCGCCTGCATTTTCCAAGCCGTGTCGTCGATCCATTCGTAAGGTACTTGGGGCAAATCAGCATCCGCAAAGATCTGTTTAGAAATAATTTTGTCCATCGCACTGGCACTGGCGCGTACGCCATTGCCCACGTAAGGGACGCCGACTGTTTCCAGCCAGCCTTGAATCGTTCCATCTTCACCATTAGTCCCGTGCAGCATGGGGAAAACGATCACGTTGTCGGCCTGCAGCCGGCGCCAATCCAAAGGGACACCCACAGAAGTCTTGGCCTGCCGCCATTGGGGCGTACTGCCTTCTTCTAAGTATAGGGAGGTGCTGTCCGGCAGCGGTGCCGTCAGCGACGCACCGCTTAAAAAGCGGCCTTGCTTCGTGATATAGACAGGCACCAGGTCATGGTATTCGTAATAAATATTTTCAACGACCGACCGGGCGCTCAGGACCGATACGTCATGCTCTGAACTGACTCCGCCGTAAAGCAAGAAAACTGTGTTATGCATTGACATCTTCCCCGTTCCTTTCTGTGCTGGGCGCCACAAAGCGCCATTTCTGCTGCTTTCGGGCATATTTCAAGGATCCGACGAGATCATCCTCGCCCCGCAGCCACGTTTGATCCGTTAACAGGAGTTTGCGTTTCAATTGATAGAGCGGAATTTCGTAATCCTTCTGATGCACACGAATATCATCGAAACTGAAGAGCACGCCGTCAATCAATAACGGCCGCAACGTGACCCACAGATGATCCGGCAGCGGGGCAATCGTGTCGTTGCGCAGCTTGCGCCAAAATCGCTGCTCGACTTCGCGCTCCCGCACGTGCCGGGCGATGGCATGATCCAGACTGACAAAGAATTGATCCAAGTTCCGATAGTAGATCTTTTGGGTCCCGTCCGGGCGATCCAAATAGACGTATTGGTTGCCCAACTTGTAGTAGAAAGGCGGTGTGATGTGGTTGTACGCATGCCCTAAATAGAGCATTTCGGCCACCTCTTGCGGGGTGATCTGATCAAGATAAAGGGTGTGCTGGTAATCGATCCACTTTTTGGGACTGATTTTGCTGTCCTTCAAATAAGCGGCGACGTCTTCTTCGCCGGAGATGACATTGAACCCAGTATGGGGATCCACCATTTCTTGGCTGTTGACGGGCGTCAGCAGCAGTAAATGGTGGGGAATGTCGGGCATGCCTGCGAGAAAATCGTCGGCGTTCATACCATACGAGACGGTTAGGTTTGAGACTGTCTCAAGATGGACGTACAGCACTGTATTCACCATGAACCGATCAATACTCCTTTACCTCAATTGTCCGCAAATGTGTCTAGACCCGTAGAATACTCTACTTTAATGGTGCGAGGAGTGCAAGCGAACAAAAGGTGGAGCGCTTGGCACGGCGTTACACCACCCCACCTAACCGTCTGCACGAAAAAAGACCCTCCACTTCAAGCAGAGAGTCTCACAAACCAGCCGCCAATTACTTGGCGTCTTCGGTTTCTTCTTCCGGCTTCTTGTTGGTGTCGGTGAAACCATACTTCTTGTTGAACCGATCGATTTGGCCGTCGGCTTGGGTGAACTTTTGCTTCCCAGTATAGAACGGGTGAGAATCAGAAGTAACTTCGACCCGGATCAACGGATATGTCTTACCCTCATAATCAATCGTTTCCTTGGAAGTAGCCGTCGAACCAGAAACGAACTTGAAGCCCGTGGATGAGTCCATGAACACAACTTCGTGGTAATCGGGATGAATTCCTTGCTTCATTAGTTGTACACTCCTTTGCCCTAAATCATTTGCTGAAATAGAGATTACTTTACTTATACACAATAGTGTATGGTACCACGCGGGCCGGGCCAGCGTCAATCAGTGTTCATCGGCAGTTTCGTAATCGGCCATGGTCACATCAGCGCCAATCGCCCGCAACTTGTCCACCACGCGGTCATAACCGCGCAAAATATTTTCCACATTAATAATCGTCGTCGTGCCATCGGCCATCAGTCCGGCCAGCATCAAACAAGCACCGGCGCGGATCTCATCCGCGGAAACAACGGCCCCATGCAAATGGTCGACGTGGTGAATGATGATCACGTCGTTCTCGGTCTTGATGTCCGCCCCCATCCGGCGCAATTCCGGAATATGGCGAACGCGTTTGGGATAAATCGTGTCGGTGATCAGGCTTTCGCCGTGGGCCTTCATGAGCAGCGGCGTGATCGGCTGCTGCAGATCCGTGGCGAACCCTGGGTATGTCCCGGTACGGATCTGGACGGTATTTAAGTCGCCTGACGGATAGACAAAGATACTGTCCTCGTCAATTTTCATCTTGACGCCCATTTCTTCCAGTTTCGCCAAATAAGCATCCAAGTGTTCACTGATAATATTTTTGATGATTACGCCCTCGCCCACTGCGGCGGCGATGGCCAGATACGTCCCGGCCTCGATCCGGTCAGGAATGATTGTATGCGCATTCTTAGCGCGTAAATGGGGCACACCCTCGATTCGAATGACGTCAGTCCCGGCCCCCCGGATCACAGCGCCCATGTTATTCAAATACGTTGCCAAGTCGATGATCTCAGGTTCCTTGGCGGCATTCTCAATGACTGTGCGGCCATGAGCCCGCACGGAGGCCAGAATGACATTGATGGTCGCCCCCACAGATACCATATCGAAATGGATGCGAGCGCCATGGAGTCCCTCAGTGGGCGATTCGATCACTACCACGCCGTTATCATTGGTGACTACTGCGCCAAGGGCTTCAAATCCCTTGACGTGCTGGTCAATGGGCCGGGGACCGATATCATCCCCGCCGGGCAGGCCGACCACGGCCTTGCCAAAGCGCCCTAATAACGCCCCCATGAAGTAATAACTAGCGCGGAGGCTCTTGATCTTGCCGTTGGGCAGGGGTTTAAATTCAATTTTTGTCGGATCAATCGTGAGTGTATCTTCGGTCATACTGCAATCAACGTTCATTTCACCCAGAATGGCCATGAGGTTGGTCACATCCTGAATATGGGGTACACCATCCAGTACCACCGGTGTTTCGGACAGGATAGCCGCTGGAATCAAGGCTACCGTGCTGTTCTTGGCGCCGCCGATCGTTACCGATCCGGCGAGAGCCTTACCACCATGGATAATCATTTTTTTCATCGCGTTTAAAATCCTTTATCGTTAAAAGTGCGTTCACTAGAAGGGCCTGCGTCGTACAAAACAGGCATACTACACTATGATAAAGAATCGGGAGCAAAAAAGCCAGCCCTTGAAAGGGCTGACTTGATTTGTTTTCAGCAATACTGCCTTATTTTGTTTCGCTGCTTTCTTCCCGGACGTCTTGGTTATCAACTTCCGGCAGGTCCGAAGCCGCGCCAATGAAGGCCTTGTAGATCGGTTCCGGACGATTGGGCCGGGAGAGAAATTCGGGATGGTATTGGACCCCAACGAAGAACTTGAGTTTCGGCAACTCAATGATCTCAACCAGGCGATTGTCCGGGGACACGCCGGCATAGATCATGCCCTTCTTAGCGAAGAGATCCCGATACTTGTTGTTGAATTCGTAGCGATGGCGATGACGTTCCATGATCACGGATTGATTGCCATAGGCCTCAGACACCAGCGTCCCGGGCTTCAGCTTGGCTGGGTAGGAACCCAAGCGCAGCGTCCCGCCCAACTTGGTGACGTCTTTTTGGTCCGGCATCAAGTCAATGACGTTATCCGGTGTTTCTGGATCCACTTCGGTAGAGTTGGCTTCCGGCAGACCGGCGACGTGACGGGCAAATTCTACAGTGGCCATTTGCATGCCCAGGCAGACTCCAAGGAACGGCACATTGTGTTCCCGAGCATATTGAATCGCCAAAATCTTGCCTTCAACCCCGCGATTGCCGAAGCCGCCGGGAACGATGATTCCCTGGGCGCCAGCCATCAATTCGGCCACGTTGTCTTCAGTGACATTCTCCGATTGGACCTTCGTCAATTCGATTTCTGAATCATAGGCAAAGCCAGCGTGCTTCAAGGCTTCGGTAACCGAAATATACGCATCTTGGAGCTCCACGTACTTGCCGACCAAGGTGATCTTGGTCTTGTGGTGCAGATGCTTGACCCGTTGTTCCAGAGCCTTCCACTTCGTCATATCGGCCTTCGGCGCATCAATATGCAATTGGTCGCAGACGATCTGGTCCATGCCCTGGGCTTGGAGCATCAGCGGCAAACTGTAAAGTACGCTGACGTCCCGGGACTCGATGATCGCGTCCGGATCAACATCACAGAGCGTCGCAATCTTATCCCGCATTTCCTGGGTGATCGGCTTTTCAGTCCGCAGTACCAAAACGTTGGGTTGAATGCCAAGGCCGCGCAGTTCCTTAACACTGTGCTGGGTAGGCTTAGTCTTCATTTCACCAGCGGCCCGCAAGTACGGTACCAGGGTCACGTGGATATAGGTGACGTTTTCGGCGCCGACTTCCGACTTCATCTGGCGCAATGCTTCAAGGAACGGCAGGGATTCAATATCCCCCACCGTACCGCCGATTTCCGTAATCACGACATCAGAATCCGTCGTGGTGGCGGCCCGCATGATCTTGTCCTTGATCATGTCGGTGATGTGCGGAATGACCTGCACCGTGGCGCCTAAATACTCGCCTTGGCGTTCTTTGGCCAATACTTCAGAATAAATTTTCCCGGTTGTGACGTTTGAATACTGGTTCAGATTGCTATCAATGAAGCGCTCGTAGTGACCAAGATCCAGATCGGTTTCCGCGCCGTCCTCGGTCACGAATACCTCACCATGCTGGTAAGGATTCATGGTCCCAGGATCCACGTTGATATAGGGATCAAACTTCTGTAAGGTCACCTTCAACCCGCGATTCTTCAATAAACGACCCAGTGACGCAGCAACGATACCCTTGCCCAGTGAGGATACAACCCCACCAGTAATGAATACATACTTGGTCATGTGTTAACTCCTTCATTATTAATTTGCCGGGAACAATTAAAAAACAAAGCAAGCTCCCTATTCAAAAACGAACAGGGAGCCTGCAACCGTTACTCTAGATATAGAGTGCCCAAAAAGTATCCTACTAAAAAATCAGTGGTCCGTCAACTACTTGGCCTTCGATGAGTCATCATCGTCGTCATCGTCATCGCTGTCATCACTGGCCGAATCGTCATCGGCGGAGAAATCCGGGCCGTTGTCGGCACTATCATCCGTGTCGTCATCGTCGTCCGAAAACTCCTGCAGTTGGCCTTCGATGCCGTCTGTCAAGCTGTCGTCAGTATCGTCATCGTCGTCGGCATCATCATCTGCCGGCACATCCTTAACGAACTTATCCGGCGCCGCATCGGTATCATCGTCTGCGTCGTCTTCATCATCGTCATCGTCGAAATCGTCGTCTTCTGGATCATCATCGTTATAGTCGATGACATCATCATCGCTGTCAACATCTGCCAGGAAGGCATTGACCTTCTTGCGCTTCTTGCGGCGCGGACGATCTTCATCGTCTTCGTCGCCATGGTTGACCGCTTCATCCACCGAATCAAAGGGATACCAAGAGCGCAAGCCCCAGACATTGTCCCCGAGGGAGATAAAGCTGCCATCGACATTCAGATCCGTATAAAATTGTGATAAACGATCCCGGATTTCCTCGTCACTCTTCCCGAGATAGTTCTGGATCTCGTTGACCAAATCAGCAAACGGTATGGTTTCACCACGCTGTTTGAGAATGGCATGGGCAACTTCGATCATCGACAGTTCGTCTTTATTTTCGCCCTTAAAAACGTCAAGATTCAAGCGGATACACGTCCTTTCACAGTCTTAGAGTACATCATACGCTCCTAGGCATGGAAAATCAATTGCAACTGGTAATCCCCAATATACTCCCCGCCGGCCAATAGCTGATAGGCAATATCGATCTGCCCAGCCAACGGATCTTCCCGCAGCCGCACTTGCAGCGTCTGGGTCAGGGTTTCAATGGATAGCATCCCATAGGGGGTCCGATAACTGGCAATGACCCGTTTGCCGTCGCTGAAAAACAACTTGGAAAACGTGTCCCCGCTGGATTTGCCCCGGGTCACCTGCACATCGCCATTGCTCATCAATTTCAACGTAACCGGCTGGTTATCGTCATTCGGGCCGCTTTCTGCATAGCGGATGTAGATATTGCTGCCCACCTGGGCCAGCGTTCCCTCCTCGTCGTACACGTGATGCTCTTCTTCGCCCTTCTGGGTAATATTTGTCTCTAAATGGATATTGATCGGGATTGCTGAATCTAGAACCACGACGGCACTTCCTTTCCATACACATACCTATTCCTATTTTACAGCACTTGGCCGCTGGAACAAACCGTCCCGCCTATTTGGCCCAACCCGCGTGGTATAATGATGAGCGTATTCAACACTTGGAACATTATAAGGAAGGACGCTTATGTATTCTTCACCTTTACTGCCGCGGGAAAAAGTTTTCCGCGACCCCGTGCATAACTATATTCACGTCGAACACAAGGTCATTTTAGACCTGATCAATACCACTGAATTCCAACGGCTCCGCCGAATCAAGCAGCTGGGCACGAGCTCGTTCACGTTCCACGGGGCGGAGCATACCCGCTTCACCCATTCCCTGGGGGTGTACGAACTAACCCGCCAGATTTGCAATAACTTCCGTCATAATTATCCCACCAAGGCGCCCGGTGACGGTCTGTGGGATGATGATGCCAATCGGTTAGTCGCGCTGTGCGCGGCACTGCTCCACGACATTGGCCACGGCGCTTATTCCCATACCTTCGAGCATATCTTCGGCACCAACCACGAACACATCACCACAGAGATCCTAACCTCGCCGGAAACCGAAGTGAACCAGGTGCTGCGGGCGATTGCCCCAGATTTCCCGGAGAAAGTCGCCAGTGTCATTGACCATACCTATCCCAATCCCCAGGTTGTGCAGATGATTTCCAGTCAGATCGATGCTGACCGGATGGATTACCTCCTGCGGGATGCTTACAACACCGGGACCAAGTATGGCCTTTTTGACGTGACCCGCATTCTGCGGGTGATGCGCCCCTATTCCGAGGGCATCGCCTTCGAAAGCGATGGGATGCACGCGGTGGAAGACTATATTATCTGCCGCTTCCAAATGTATCAGCAAGTCTATTTCCACCCCGTTTCCCGGGGCATGGAAGTCGTCTTGCAGCATTTGCTGCAACGGGCGAAATACTTATACGAACACCACCAGCTGGGGGAATTGACTCCCACTCTGCTAGTGCCGTTCTTTGAAAATGACTTTACCCTCCATGATTATCTCAATCTGGACGACGGAGTCTTAAACACCTACTTCATCTATTGGCGGGAAGACCCGGACGACACCTTGCGCGACTTGGCCCACCGCTTTTTGGACCGCAAACCGTTCAAGTCGGTCACCTACTCTCAAGAAACCCGGGCGCTGATCCCCAAGATGCGGGACTTGATCAGTGCCGCCGGTTTCGACAAGGATTACTACGCCGCCTTGAATGACAGCTATGATCTGCCCTACGATGCCTACGATCCGTCATCTAAGGAACCAAAGACGCAGATCGAAATCATGGCTGAAGACGGCAGCCTGCGGGAATTATCCACCCTGAGTATGCTGGTGGCGGCTATTGCCGGCCGTTCCACCGGCGATGAGCGGTTCTATTTCCCGAAAGAAATGCTGGCCAAGAGCGATGGCGGCCTGTTTACCCCAATCTATCAAGAATTCCAGAGCTATATTCATAACGGCGCTCTGGCGTTTCCCCAAAGAAAGGAATCAACCGATGACGACCTATAAAATAGCAGCTGTGGACCTGGATGGCACGCTGCTCAATGAACACAGCCAATTGAATCCCCGCACCATTGCCGCGGTCAAGGCAGCCAAAACCCGCGGCGTGCACGTCGTGATCTGCACCGGCCGGCCGATGACCGGAGTGCGCCATTTTCTGGAAGACTTGGATCTGCTGGGCGATGACGATTACGTGATCACCTTCAACGGCTCGCTGGTACAAAAAACGGCTGACGAAAGCGTACTGGTCCGGCATACGCTGGCCTACAACGATTATGTAGACCTCGAATACTTGGCCCGCAAGCTGGGCAGCCACATGCATGCTGAAGACGATCATTTCATGTACACCACCAACAAGAATATCAGCCCGTATTCTGTGGGGGAAAGCTATCTGGTGCAAATGCCGATCCATTATCGGACACTTGACGACTTCGCCCCCAGTAAGCGGTTCTCCAAGGTGATGTTTATTGATGACCCGGAGATCGTGGATAAAGTCGCCCACAGTATCCCGCCGGAATATCAGGACCGCTACCACTTCGTCCGATCGGAACCCTTCTTCTTGGAAGTGCTCAATCCTAACGCCAGCAAGGGCAATGCCCTGAAAGGCTTAGCCAAACGGCTGGGCGTGCCCATGGCGCAGGTCATGGCCTTTGGCGATCAAGGCAACGACCTGAGCATGATCGAAGCCGCCGGCACCGGTGTTGCCATGGCCAATGCCACGGATGAAGTCAAAGCAAAAGCCCAGATCATCACCGCCTCCAATGTGGACGACGGCGTGGCCCAGGCTCTAGAAAAATACGTACTGGCGGATTAACCGGAATCAGTCGATGCCCTGCTGGTGCAGCCAGCGGTCCAGCGCCCAGCGATGGGACGCCCGTTTCAGGGCAAATTGGGCAATGACGATCGGCTGCCAGGTCATAATATTGAAGTCCTCCAATGGGGGGGCTATTTTTTTATACCCGGTAGTCGCAAAGAAATAGCCGGGATTATAATACGCCGTTCGGCGATGCCGGGAATAGTAATAATCGGCGGCTTCACCCAAATAATGCGGCGGATCAATGGTCACCCCGAATTCTTCCTTCAATTCCCGGGTAAGGGTCGTTTGCTGATCCTCCCCGGCCTCCATTTCACCCCCGGGTAAAATCAGCGCCCCATTGGGGGCCGCCAGCGTTAAGATCCGCTGGCGGGCGGTATCGGGAATCACCACATAGGCCCCGATCCGCGTGGCATAGGGCATGTCTTTCGGTAACGTGCCAAATGTCGGAATGTCTGGCATGAACACTCATCTGCCTTTCTTCAAACCGGCCAGCATCGCGGCGACGGCCGTCTGCAGGGCAGTCAGTTCTGCCGCCGTAATCACGGGTACCGGTTCGTTGGTCCCACTGTAAAGCAAGTACTCGGCGTTTTCAACCACCGGCGCGAAATGATCCGCCGGCAGGTGCAGGGTCTGGCCCAAGCGCTGATAATAATCGGCCAAGGTCTCCCCCGCCGGTCGGGACAGGAAATGCCGCGCCTGGCGGTCAAACCGGCGAAAGACAGTGGGAAATGGCTGCTCAGCGGCATGCCGCAGCCGCCATTGGGTCCAATGCAGCCTTAACCGACGGCGCTGCCAAAAGGCCAGAGCCCCAGCTAAAGCCAAACTGCCCGCACCGATACCCAGAGCAATCAGCGGCCAGGGCAGCGCGCCCGGGGTGCTGGTCAGATTCTGGGCGGTACTGCTGCTGGCGGCGGCTTGCTGACTGCTGCGCCGCGCGGCGGTACTGCTGCTGCTCGTACTGCTGACACTGCTGCTGCTCGTACTGCTGCTGGTGTCGTCGGTGTTTTGCGCTGTCTGCTGACGCTCATCAGGATTGGTGAACCCCGGGGTGGGTTCAAACGGAACCCAGCCAATACCGCTGAAATAGACTTCTGGCCAAGAATGCGCCGCCGAGTTGAGGATCTGATAGGTATACCGGCCACCGCTGGCTTGCCCCACCTGGTTGCCGCCGTTGAAACCTTTGGCCCAGCGGGCGGGAATTCCGACACTGCGCAGCAGCACAATCATTGCCGAGGAGAAGTTATCGCAGTATCCCGTTTTACTGGAAAATAGAAAATAATCAACATAATCGCGGCCTTTGGGCGTCCGCGGCGTGTCTACTTTCGAATAAATAAACTGGACCCCATCCCGCAGATAATCGCGAATCGCAGTAACCTGATCATAATATGTCGCCGCGTTGCGCGTGATTTGCTGGGCCAATTGGCGTGTCCGTTTAGTCACCGATTTGGGCAATTCCAGATCCGTTCGAAATTGGTTGGGCTCGGCAGTCATCATCGGGCTCGGCGCATTCTCCAATTGTTGAATCGTGTAACGATATTTTTGATAGCTGCCCGTCAATCGGCTCACCCCAGCCAAGGGACGCAGCCGCCCGCCCGTGATCAATCGATTCCGGGTGGGCGCCCAGCCCATAAAGACATTGCGCTGCTGCTGATCCACAGAGTCCAAAGTGAGCTGCCCGTAAGGCAGCGGTACATAATCACTGGCTGCCGTAAATGCCATGGTCAGCACGTGGCGGGTCGTACTGACTGGGGCCGTCATCCCGCCAGCCGGCAAAGTGGTCGGCAGGCCCTGCAATCGGCTGACGCTATCACCGATACTGCTGATCCAGCCGCGACCGGTGTAATCATCCTTGGTTTCGACACGCCAATAGTGATCCTCGTAATCCTCAGCGGTAAAAACCACCGAGTTGTCATCGAACAGCGGCCCGCCCAGATCCGTATCATCTTCAGAAAAACCAGTGCGGGCATCCCCGGCACCGAACCGTTCCAAAGACTGGAAGAAACCAGCTGTATTCAGCTGATTGCGCAAAACGGCTGTATTATCCACCAGCGGAGCGGTAAAAGCATTCAACGTCGTATGCGGTGCCGCTGCCACCTGGAGCAGCCCGCCGGCCGCCGCGGCCAGCAATCCAGCGACCGCCACCAGCGGCCAGCGCAGCCGCTGCTTTTGCAATTGCTGGACCAAAGCCAGGACAATGGCGATCAGGAACTGCTGGAGCACGGTCACCGTCAAGTCATCGCCGTTGAAGATATTCACCGCGGTGAGGTACAGGACCAGCACAATTAAGGTGACCGGCCACAATCGGTAACGGACGAACAGAATCATCAGCGCGGCCACCACCGCTAGGATCAGCACCAAACTCATTAGCGGCGGGACCGTCGCGGAGGATTGGATGAAGTAGCTTTGCAGACTATCCCGAAACCGGGTCGCCAGCATGGCAAACCAATCCGCCGATAACTGGCTGCGGCCGGGAAACAGGAGATAAATGGGAATAAAGGCGGTCAAGACCAGGCCCACTAACGACAGCGGCCACCAGTGGTGCTGCCAGCGCCAGGGCAGCACACAGAGAATGGCGAGGCCAATATAAAGATACAAGGGCCACTCAGCCGCCAGATGATTGACCTTCACAAAGGTCGGCACAGCCAGGACCAGCAAGAGGGCATGGAGCAGGATGCCTAACGCGCCCAAGAAGCGGGTTGTCCAACGGTTCATGACGATCGCTGCTCCTTTCTCTGAAGCATATTCCCGGTCAACCGGCCATCGGGCCCGACTGCCGCCTGCACGACCTGGATCCCCTGGCCGCCAGCGGGCAGCGGTGTCCCTAACGCAACGATGGTCGCATCCCGCATTGGCGTCTCGCCTGGGCTCCAGGCCGCGACCGTGGCGGGTGCTTGATACGCCGCGGCGATCCGGGTGGGCAGTTCGTGGGCATGGGCCCAGGTGCCGGCCTGGGTCGGCCACCAATACCAAACATTGGTCCAATTGCGTGTCGCCCGCTGCAGGCCAAAGAATAACGCCCATTCCTGTTCATTGAATGTCTGCGCATTGGCGTTGAATACCACGTGAACAAAGGGGGTGGGCTCCGGCGTCAATTCTCGAATCATCGTATGCCCGACCCGGGCAGACACGCGCCAATCCACTACCCCCAAGGGATCACCGGGAATATACTGGCGGTAACCCTGCAGCGAATATGGGTCCACCAGCCCGGCCCGCTGGCGGGCACGCAGCGCGCTCAACATCGGCAGCAGCTGGCGGACCAGTGCTGCCGGCACCGCCGGATATACCGTCACGTCAGCCGGGACCACGACCCGTCGGCCTTTGCTCAGCAAACCGAACAAATCCTGACTGCGTACTGGGACCCGCAGACTCGTATATATCCCGCGGGAAAATTGGGCCTGAACACTGATCGCCGCTGGCCGTTTGCCCAGCAGCGTGACTGGTACCAGCCAGCCCGTGTGATCCTGCGCCTGCCATTGCGGCTGCCACTGCCACCAGCGGCGATTCGCCACCGTCCCAGTCAGCGAAAAAGGCGTATCGGCCGGCCGTTCAACCGGCCGCAACCGCCAAGCCACACTGGTCAGCGGCCAAATGAGCTGACCGAGACACAGCAAAAAGACGAAAACAAAGGCGTACCACACCGCCCAGATCATCGTCGTATTAAAGATGGCCGCCAAACCAAAACTGCCGGCCAGAATCAGCAAAAACAGAAGCATCCCAGCAAACCGTTTGATCCTCCCCATAGCAATCACACCGTCGGTACAGGCGTCGCTTGCAGAATATCTGCAATGATGCCCGGAATCGGGTCATCCCCCACACTGCCCTGGTTCAGAATCAAACGATGATGAAATGTCGGTCCGATCACTGTCTGGATATCATCCGGGATGCAATACTCCCGACCCATGCACAGCGCATAGGCCTTCGCCGCATTGATCAAGGCCATACCGCCCCGGGGCGAAATGCCCAAACGGATGCGGGGATCTTGACGAGTGGCATCAATTAGGTGCCAGGCATAGTCAATCAACCCATCACTGACGTGAACTGCCGCTGCCAATTCTTTCAAATGATGCAGATCGGCAGCATCAATTACCGGTGCGACATCTTCGATATGGGCTGCCGGATCCGCCCCAGCCAGCAGCTGCCGCTCCGCCTGCTCATTCGGATAACCTAAAGATAATCGGAACAAGAAGCGGTCGATCTGAGCCTCCGGCAATGGATAGGTTCCTTCATAATCTGTCGGATTCTGCGTCGCCAAGACGAAAAAGTCTGGACTCAATCCATAAGTTGTGCCATCCACCGTAACTTTTCGTTCTGCCATGGCCTCCAGCAGAGCCGCCTGGGCTCGGGGCGTTGCCCGGTTGATTTCATCCGCTAAGAGTACCGTCGTAAAAACGGGGCCCTGACGGAATGAAAAATCATGCTGAATCTCATCATAGATGGTCACCCCGATGATGTCGCTGGGAAGCAGGTCCGGCGTAAACTGGATTCGCCGAAAGGGCAATTGCAGTGCGTTGGCCAAGCTGCGCACTAGCGTGGTCTTCCCGACCCCGGGGATGTCTTCAAACAACACATGCCCACCCGCCAGCATGGCGGCAATCGTGAGCATAACTTGTTCAGGCTTGCCAATAACCGTTTGCTCCACATTCGCGGCAATGGCGTCAATACATTGTTTAGCACTCACACTATCTGATATGATCACGATCCGCACTCCGCTTTCTATAATTAAGTCGTTATCTTCATTGTACCGGATTTGGCAAGAAAAGTGGCTAAAGAAGGCGCACGCTCCGTATAATGGAATTAGCACCATTTATTGAAAGGAGCATCTGCGATGATCAAAGAATTCAAAGAGTTTATTTCCCGAGGGAGCGTCATCGACCTAGCCGTCGGCGTGCTGATTGGGGGTGCCTTTAACGCCATCGTCACTTCACTGAACGATACCCTGCTTTCCCCGTTAGTCGGGTTATTCACTGGCGGGCTGAGTCTAGAGAAGAACTTGATCCTGACGATTGGCAAAACCCATCTCCGCTTCGGGGCATTCTTGCAATCGGTGATCACGTTCTTGATTACGGCATTCGTCATTTTCTTGATCGTGAAGGCCTTGAACAAGCTGCGCAAGCCGAAAGAAGCGGCTCCAGCCGGCCCGACTGAGGCGGATTATCTGCGGGAGATCCGGGATTTGTTGGCAGAGAAGGAAAAGCAGGAGTAAGCGTTCTGTCGACTGCCGAGTCAATGCTGCGCACAAATTTGAAATCCTTTCTTGGCAAAAAAGCACCCGTTGCCGCCTTCATTGGCGGAACGGGTGCTTTAGATTTACTGCCTAGGCTTGATTCTGTAACTGATGCTGAATACTGAATAACGGACTGACCGGCTCGTTTTCGTAGATTCGAACAATGGCTTCGCCCAGCAGCTTAGCTACTGACACTTGGACCATCTTGTCGATCTTCTTTTCTGGTGGCATCTGGATTGAGTCCGTCACCACCAGCTGTTTGATGCTGGAGTTTTGAATTCGATCAATAGCCGGGCCGGATAATACCGGGTGAGTACAGCTGGCATAGACTTCAGTAGCACCGGCATCCTTCAAAGCTTGCGCCGCCAAGGTGATCGTACCGGCAGTATCGATCATATCATCGATAATGATCGCCCGCTTGCCCTCGACATGGCCAATGATATTCATCACTTCGGCCACATTTGCCCGCGGCCGGCGCTTATCAATAATGGCCAGCGGCGTCTTCAGGAACTCAGCCACTTTACGCGCCCGGGTCACGCCGCCGTGATCCGGAGAAACAGTGACGGCTCCCTCATTCAAGTGGTGCTGTAAGAAGTAACTGGCCAGCAATGGCGCGCCCATCATGTGGTCGACCGGAATATCGAAGAATCCCTGGATCTGAGCCGCATGCAGGTCCAAGGCGACGATTCGGTCGGCCCCAGCACGCTGCAGCATGTTGGCCACCAGCTTCGCCGTGATCGGTTCGCGAGCCCGGGACTTGCGGTCTTGCCGCGCATAGCCGTAATAGGGAATGACCGCGTTGATGGTCCGAGCGCTGGCCCGGCGCAGGGCGTCGATCATAATCAGCAATTCCATCAAATTATCGTTCACCGGTGCCGACGTGGACTGAATCAAGAAGACGTCTGCGCCCCGAATACTTTCATCAATGTTGATTTGAATTTCACCATCAGAGAATCGGCTGACGGACGACTTGCCGAGTTCAACGCCCACTGTCTTCGCAATGCCTTCAGCTAAGGGTTTGTTCGAATTCAGTGCAAAAATCTTTAATTTCTCGCCGAAACGATTTTCAACCATGTTTGCCTCCGCTTTTCCTTATTTCCACTCTGCGCTCTTGCTTAACGGTAACTTGTCCCAGAAATCGGACTTGTTGACTTGCCGGGCCCGGGCGATCCCCATGGCGTGGTAGGCAATATCCTTGGTAATGGTGGAACCGGCGGCGATAAAAGAATGATCTGCAATTTCCACCGGCGCGACAATGTTCGAATTGGAGCCGATGAAGGCTTTGTCGCCAACCGTGGTGTGCCATTTCTTCACGCCATCGTAATTAACGAAGACGACCCCGCAGCCGACGTTGATATCGCTGCCCAGAGTGGCATCGCCGACGTAGGACAGATGGCCCAACTTGGTGCGCGCCCCCAGCGTGGCGTTCTTCACTTCGCAGAAGTTGCCGATGTGGACGTCTTCGCCGATGTCGGCCTTGGGCCGTAAGTGGGAATTAGGGCCGATGTCGCTGCCCCGGTGCATCGTGGCCTGTTCAATGGTCGAACTGGTAATGTGCACGTTATCTTCAATCGTTGCGTCCACTAACAGGGAATGTGCGCCGACGACACAATGCCGGCCAATGGTGGTCTGACCTTGAATCTGCACACCGGGTTCAATGATCGTATCCTGACCGATCTGCACCCCGACATCAATATAAGTCGTCGCCGGATCGATCATGGACACCCCATTCATCATGAAGTCATGGTTGATCCGCTGCTGCATCACTTTAGTCGCGGCGGCCAAGGCCACCCGGTCGTTAACGCCCATGGATTCTTCAAAATTCTTCATCCGGTAAGCCGCAATGATGCCGCCGGCCTTGCGCATGATGGCGATCACGTCGGTGAGGTAATATTCACCCTGGGCGTTATCGTTGGTGACTTGCTTCAACGCCGCAAACAGGGCCTGGTTGTCGAAGCAGTACACACCGGTATTGATTTCTTGAATGGCTGCTTCTTCGTGGCTGGCATCCTTTTGTTCCACAATGCGTTCCACGATTCCTAAGTCGTTGCGGACAATGCGGCCGTAACCCGTGGGATCCGGCGCTTCGGCAGTCAGAATCGTTGCCTTGGCGCCCTTCTCCGTGTGGTATTGCAGCAGCTTGTTCAGTGTCGCGGCGGTCAACAGCGGTGTGTCCCCGCTGACGACCAGCGTGACGCCCTCTTTATCCGCCAGGAGCGGGGCCGTTTGCAGCACTGCGTGGCCGGTACCCAGCTGCTCCGGCTGATCCGCATATTCAGTCCGGTCGCCCAGTGTTTTCTTAACATCCTGGGCATCATGACCAACGACGGTAATGATTTTTTCCGGTTGCACTTGACTGACCTGGGTCAATACATGTTCAACCATCGTCCGGCCGCAAACCTTATGCAGTACTTTATGCACATCCGACTTCATCCGGGTGCCCATACCAGCGGCTAAGATCACGACATACCTTGGTTCCATTCAGAAACCCCCTGCTTTCTCACAAATTGTCCGTATTCAATGCATATCATACAGGAAAATGCGCCCTAACGCCATATGCAAACGGGATGACGAGACGCAAAAACAGCCCTGGCACGGAGAAACAAAGATGGTTCTTCGTACGCCGTGCCAAAGCTGCGCAAGCTACGGCGGATGGGGCTGGCGACGCGCAGCAAGTGCGAAGCCGAAGGCGTAGCTAGCCATGACGGCGTTTTGAGCCCGCTACGCGGTCTCAAAATCGCCTAACAACATCGGCGGCAAAGCCGCCGTGTTGTTTCCATGGCTGAGCCCCATCCGCCTCCGCTTGCTCCGCATTGGCACTACATTCTTCAGAATCCTAACCTTGTTTTCGTACCTGGACTGTATTAACTGCAACGATTTCCTAACGTTCGGTCACGGCTTGAGTCAAATCTTCCAAGAACGTGGTTTTTTCTAAATAATTGCCTGGATTAGCGACGATGGTTTGGGCGTCGGTGTCCACATCGTCCACCCGTAACAAGGAAGAATAATCAGACACCATGGGTTTGCCGGAGAAGATGGCTTCGGCGAAAACGGCGATGCCAACGAGTTCCGCATCAAATTCATTGATCAGGGTACGCATACCGTTGACTGTGCCGCCGCCCTTCATGAAGTCGTCAACGACCAGGACCTTGGCGCCTTCACGCAAGGAACGCTTGGACAGTTCCATCTTTTCGATTCGATTGCTGGAACCGGACACGTAGTTCACACTGACGGTGGAGCCTTCGGTGACCTTGGAGTCCCGCCGCACAATGACGAATGGCACGTTCAAATAACTGGCGGTCGCCTGGGCAATGGGAATGCCCTTGGTAGCCACGGTCATCACGACATCCACCGGCGTCCGAACATATTGGGTGGCGATCAGCCGACCGATATCGTTGAGTACCGTGGGTTGGCCCAGGAGATCAGACAGATAGACATACCCGCCGGGCAGCAGGCGCTCTTTCTCAGCCAGCCGAGCGGCCATCGTTTGCAAGAATGTTTCCGCAAAATTGCGGCTCACTGCGGGAATGTAGCGGACACCGCCAGCGGCGCCGGGAACAGTTTGTAAAATACCCGTGCCCCGGGTCGCAAAGGTCCGTTTTACGATTGCCAAGTCTTCACTGATCGAAGATTTGGCCGATTCATACCGGGCGGAGAAGAAGGTCAAAGGGATCAGGGTCTTGGGGCGGGCCATTAAGTATTGGGTAATATCGATCAAGCGTTCACTACGTTTTACTTTCATTGTGCAATCCTTTCAGTGGGCAATTTCCGTGTATTTTCTCTATTTTCTCTGTTATTGTTCGGAAAGTCAAGAAAGAATTCGAATGCGTTAACAATCGATAACCATTATAATATACTAGACTATGTATCGAGGTTCCTGAGAAAGGAAGAGTTCAATGGCGCATAAAACGTACACCGATTACTTTTTTGACAAGAGTGCTTTCAGCACCTTAGATGGCAGCTACATTCCACTAACTGTCAATCATGATGCACCGGCCAAACCGCTGGCGATTCCGGCGCTGCACCCCACCGATAGCGAGGATGCCCACCATGTGGAATATACCGTGACCGCCCGCACTGGCGAAGTGCAGATGCTGCCGGGCAAGCCGACCAAGACGTGGGGCTATGATGCCAACGTTTTGGGACAGACAATTGTCTTCAGGGAAGGGCAAGAAGTGACCATCCATTTGAAGAATGATCTGCCAGAACTGACTACATTTCACTGGCACGGCTTGAATGTGCCGGGACCCTACGTCGACGGCGGCTGCCACGCTCCAGTCTATCCCGGGGAAATTAAAGATATTCATTTCACGGTCAAACAGCCGGCGGCCACGCTGTGGCTCCACGCCCACCCGTGTCCCGAGACGGCGGTCCAAGTCTATCATGGTTTGGCTGCGATGGTCTTAGTCAAGGATGCTCAGGAAGACAAGCTGCCCTTGCCCCGCAATTACGGCGTAGACGACATTCCGCTCATCTTGCAGGATCGGCATTTTAACCAGGATAATCAATGGGATTATCAAGCCGATTATGATGCAGACGGCGTTCAAGGACCGACGGCGGTGATCAACGGTACGGTTAATCCGTACTTCGACGTCACCACCACCCGGGTCCGGTTGCGGATCTTGGACGGGGCCAATCGGCGGGAATGGCGGCTGCATCTCGGCGGCAATCATGAATTTGCGCAGGTTGCCTCAGACGGCGGTATCCTACCCAGCCCGGTGTATCTCACCCACTTGATGCTGACCTGTGCTGAGCGGGCTGAAATCGTAGTCGATTTCAGTGATTACGCCGTTGGCGATACTGTTGCGCTATATGCTGATGATGTTCCGCTGCTGACCTTCCGCATCAAGGATAAGCAGGACAATGGCCATGGTGAATTGCCGGCTAAGCTGGTCGATATTCCGCGACTGCAGCCGACACCGAACCTGCCCGTGCACAAGGTCGTCATGTCCGGTATGGATGCAACGGTGGCGATTGACGATAAAAAATTCGACATGCAGCGCATCGACAGCACCCAGGATCTGGGCGTCACGGAAATCTGGGACGTCACCAACACTAACGATGTGCACGCTGGCATGATTCACCCGTTCCATATCCATGGTGGCCAATTCCAAATCATTTCCCGCAATGGCCATGATCCGTATCCCAACGAATATGGGTGGAAAGATACCGTCGGGGTGAATCCCGGCGAGCACGTCCGCTTCGCGATGAAGTTTGACTTTGCCGGTGTCTACATGTATCACTGCCATATTTTGGAACATGAAGACGGCGGGATGATGGCTCAGATCGAAGTCATCGACCCCAGCAAGCCGCGGCCCAAGTACAAACTAATGGATCACCACACGTTGATGACGGCCTTCGCCAAAGAACGCGGCGTCAGCATGGATGAGATGTGGATCGGCGCCATGAACTCGTATAAAAAGATGGGCATGCACATGTAACAGCTGCCCAACAGAAAAGCAGATTTCTCGATTGCTGGGAAATCTGCTTTTTTTGGTTACTGCGTGTTTTTATCGCCCGGCCGCTCGATAAATTGGACCCGGTCCTGGAGCACATCGTGAATGGCTTGCAGGCGTTTGATCGTGTCGTCCAAGGTCAAATAATAATACACCTTGTTCTTCTCTTTGTACGCATCGATCATGCCGATATCCTTGAGGATCTTCAAGTGGTGTGAGGTTGCGGGCTGCGACATTTTGATCTCGTCGGCCAATTCATTCACTGTCAGCCCATGATCTGACTTATCCCCCAGCAGGAGCAGCAGCTTCTGCCGGGCGGGACTGGCCAAGGCATTCAGATGGCCGATATCCGAGCGGAACTCAGCGGCGGTACGTTCTTGAATTTTCTTGGCTTGTTCTGCTTTACTCTTTTTCTTTGCCATTATTCTGCTGTAACTTCCTTTGTTTGGCGTTTGAGAGGACGGACAACATAGACTTCCGGGACAAAGCCCCGCAAGCCGTTATAAATACGCTGAGCCCGGCTATGGGTGGCGGCGATGCCAAAAACGGTCGGACCGGTGCCGGTCATTTGTGCCGTCAGCGCACCGAATTGACGCATCTTTTGGCGGATCCGGCGAATCTCCGGAATTTTATCCTCCGTGATGGTTTCCAGTGCATTGCCCATGCCGCCGGCCATCAGCGGCAGATTCTGGGTCTGGATGCCGGCAATCACCCGCTGGGTATCCGGATGGGGCAAACGCTCCGGCCGAGCGGCCTCATTCAATATTTGCGGCGTCGACACTGGCACCGGCGGTTTGGCAATCACCACCCAGCAATCCGGGGTTTGGCCCAAGGGGTGGATGATCTCGCCCCGGCCAGTGACCAGGGCTGTTTCGCTATAAACGCAAAACGGCACATCGGAATCCAGTGTGAGACCCAATCGGGCTAACACCGCTCGGTCGAGGCCCAACTGCCAGAGGCGATTCAAGGCACGCAAAACCGCGGCGGCATCCGCGGACCCGCCGCCCATTCCAGCTGAAACCGGAATATGTTTTTCAATGTCGATGGTCACCCCGGCATCCGGGGCATATCGTTGTTGCAAGAGCACCGCCGCCCGATACGCCAAGTTGCGGCTGTCTTCGGGTAAAAACAGGCTGTCTGTGCGCACGCGTATCCGACCGTCCGCCCGAGGCGTGAGGCGGATCGTATCGTGCAGGTCAACACAGGTCATCACCATTTCCCATTCATGCAATCCGTCTGCGTGGACATAGAGGGCGTCCAGCGACAGATTGATCTTGGCGGCTGCCCGTTCCATTATTTCGCTCATAGTCTCCACCGCAGTCTTTATTGTAGCTATTATATCGAATTATAAGAGGCGATGCCACCGAACAAGGTTGAAAATGGGCCTTCTACTGCCGTGCCAAGTGCTCCGCAAGCTCCTGCGGATGGGCTGGCAGCCTCCCCTAAACGGGCTCCGGCGACCAGAAGCTAGGGGATAAGGACGGCCAGGCAAAAACCCAAAACCGGGGTTTGTGCCTGGCCGTCCTTATCCCTACGCTTCTAACCGGTCGCCTGCGCCCTCTGTACAAAAAAAGGCGCGCCTTGAAGCCGCACCCAAGAAACATCATTTGGTTAACATGTCGTTTTATTCGTATTGGCTGTGCCGTCATCGAAGTTTATTTCGATGGACTTGGTCAACAGATCCGTGTAGGTATAAGATACGCGCTTGAACGCATTGGTCGCCGGGTCTAGATCTACGACGAACACCGCTGGATAGGTTTCCTTCAAAATCCCGTGGCGTCGCGTGATCTTTTTCCGTCCTGCCTGAGCCACAACGGTTAAATTGTCGCCCAAACGCTCATCCAAACGATGTTTGATATTCGCGATTGTAATTGGCATCGACTCACCCCTCAATGACCTTCATTATACCTGTTCAATGAAAGAAAGTCAATAAATTCAAAAAATAATGAGGCAAAATCGCGATTTATCTTAAGCAGTATCTCATTTTTGTCCGGATAACTTTTTACTCAACACTATAAATTCCGCAATGGAAACAGTTTCAGCCCGAGCGGTTGGTGCAACGCCTGCCTGAGAAAGTGCAGCAGTCAATATGGCGCGATGTGCCGGCGTCTTGCCGTACCAATTCAGCAGATTGTTCATGATCGTTTTTCGCCGCTGAGCAAAGCTGGCGGTCACAACTTGATTGAAGTACGCCTGATCCGCTGCCGGGACGAGCGGTTCGGTCAGGAAGTCAAAGACCACGACGGTGGAATCCACTTTGGGCGGCGGATTGAATGCCGTGTGGGAAACGGTCATGGCGATCCGGGCCTTAGTCCGAATCTGCACAGCGATACTCAGCGAGCCGTATTCTTTGCCCCCTGGTGCCGCGGTGATTCGATCGGCCACTTCCTTTTGCATCATCATCACCATCCGCCGAATCGGCAGGCCGCTTTCTAGGAAATGCATCAAGATCGGCGTCGTCACATAGTACGGCAGATTAGCGACAATGTTCAATTCGGGGGCCAGGGCCGATAACTGAGCCGGGGTGGCAGCCAGGATATCCTGGTGGACAATGTCAATATTCGTATAGTCATGCAGGGTGTCTGCCAACACTGGCAGCAGGCGCTGGTCCAGCTCGAAGGCGGTGACGTGCCCCGCTGCCTGGGCGAGGTATTCGGTCAACGCGCCGATCCCTGGGCCGATCTCAATCACTGCATCCTGCTTGGTCAGCTCGGCAGCATCAACAATATCTTGCAGCACCCGCCCGTTCGTCAAGAAGTTCTGGCCGAGGCTCTTCTTCGGCCGCAGGTGATACTGGGCCATAATCTCCCGCGTCCGGGCCGGATCAGAAATCCGCAAATCGTCAGTCATGGATAGTATCCTTTCTGTCTGTTCCAGGCCACGCGCGCACTGTCGCCCCCAACTGGGCCGGGGTAATGGCGAAAGCGTGGAGCCGTTTCAATAGTTGTTTGCCGTTCACGTGGCCCAGGTGCAGAGTGTCAGCCACGTAATTGCGCAGCGCCGCAGCATTGGGCGTACCGGTCAGCCCAAGATGGAGCAGGTCCTCCTCGGTGACTGGATCGGCGGTATTCGACTGGCTCACCGGCGTGTACACCTGAGCCAAAGCGGCGCGAATTGTCGCATTGCTGGCGTGCTCAACGCCGATGGTCCCCTGCTTCACCGGGATCCCGGCCTGGCGGGGCAAAAAAGCTTGTTTGGCATCGGGGACGGCAGCCAGGATCTGGCGGCGGATCTTCTCCCCAGGATGATCAGGATCCGTGAAGATAATAATCCCCCGCTTAGCCTGGGCTTCTTTGATCGCCGCCAGTGTATCCGGCGGCAGGGCAAAGCCGTGGGTCTCGATGGTATCCACCGGCCCCAGGGCTTCCTGGAGCCGTTTGGTGTCGTCACGCCCTTCCACGATGATCACTTCTTTGATCATGCTGGCACCTCCGTGATCCGAAAAATCCGTTCGGTATTGGCAAAGGTCTGGGCCGCCAGCGTATCCGCGGGGACATCCCGCAGCTGGGCCAAAAAGGCGGCTGTATCCGCGGTAAACGCTGGTTCGTTGCGTTCGCCGCGATGGGGCAGCGGGGCTAAATACGGTGCGTCAGTCTCCACCAGCAACCGGTCCGCCGGCACCAACTGAGCACTGGCTTGAACGTCCTGGGCATTTTTATACGTCACCACACCGCTGAAAGAAACGTACATGCCCAGCGCCAGAAACTTCTCTGCCCACTCTGGACCGCCGTTGAAGCTGTGCATGATGCCGCCAAATTCTGTCACGGCACTGCGGCGCAAAATATCGTACGTGTCCTGCATCGCCTCCCGGGTATGGATCACCACGGGTTGGTGCAATTCGGCAGCCAACGCCAGCTGGCGGGCAAAGACTTGGCGCTGGACCGGGCGCGGGCTGGAGTCCCAGTGATAGTCCAGCCCGATTTCACCGATGGCCACGGTCTTCGGCTGGGCCAGCTGGCTGCGCAGCACCTTTTCAGCGGCCGCCGTATACAGCCGGGCACTCTCCGGATGCCAGCCCACAACAGCGTAAAGATGGGCAAAACGCCGAGCCAAATCCAGGGCTCCCTGGTTTAGCTCGGCGTCACTGCCCACGATCGCCATATGGGTCACTCCGCGCTCAGCAGCCCGGGCGACATAGTCGGCCTCGTGCCCCGCAAACGCGGAATCATTCAAATGGGTATGGGAATCAAATAAAGAAACGATCGTGATTTCCTACTTTCTGCATTACCCGACTAACGAGCCGTTAGTCAAGCTGTCCGGAACCGTCAACAACTGGATCTTACCGTCATGCTCCGCAGACAGCAGCATGCCCTGGCTAAGCTCGCCCCGCAGCTTGCGGGGGGCCAAGTTAACGACTGCCAGAACTTTCTTCCCGACTAAAGATTGGAAGTCCGGATAGTACGCCGCGATGCCGGAAATGATTTGCCGATGGGTAGGATCGCCAGCGTCCAATTCGAACTTCAGCAGCTTATCAGCGTGGGCCACTTTGGCCACGTTGATGATTTGGGCCACCCGAATCTCGGTCTTGTCGAACGTATCGAAATCGATCTGGTCCTTGGTATTATGCAAATCTGTGGCCAAAACGTCGAACTTGCCGGATTTTTGTTCATTCAAATCCTCAACCACAGCACTAGAATCCTTTTGTTCAGCGCGCATCTGCTGCTTGATGTAGTTGACCTCGACCTCGGCATCCAGCCGCGGGAAAATCGGTTCGGCGTGGTCGGTCACCGTGATGCCGGCCGGAAATGCGCCCCACTCCGGCTTGTCCGCGACGGCCGGATCAGCGCCGGCCAGACCCAGCTGGGCAAACATTTCTTTCGGCGTATGGGTCATCACTGGCGCCACCAGCACGGCGACGAGCCGCAGGGATTCCGCCAAATGGGCCAGGACACTGTCCAGGGCCTTGGCGGTCTTATCGCTCTTGGCGAGCTTCCAGGGTTCAGTTTCGTCAATGTACTTGTTGGCCCGGTTGATCAGGCGCCAGACTTCATCCAACGCATTGGGGAAACGGAAGTGGTTCATGTCGTCATCGTAAGCCACCAAGACATCGCTGGCCGTGGCAACCAGATCATCATCGACCTCGGTTTGACTGGACAGATCCGTCGGCACATGGCCATCACGATATTTGTTGATCATCGCGATCGTCCGGTTGAGCAAGTTGCCCAAATCGTTAGCCAGGTCATAATTGATTCGGTCGATGAAGTCCTCCGGGGTGAAGACACCGTCACTGCCGAACGGGAAAGCGCGCATTAAGTAATAGCGTAGGGCATCCAAACCGTAACGCTTGACCAGCATTTCTGGATAAACGACGTTGCCCTTAGACTTGGACATCTTGCCGTCTTTCATCAACAACCAGCCATGGCCGTATACCTGCTTGGGCAATGGCAACCCCAGCGCATGGAGAATGATCGGCCAATAAATCGTGTGGAAGCGGACAATTTCTTTCCCCACGAATTGAACATCTGCCGGCCAGTATTTCTTAAATAAGGAATCATCATCGCTGCCGTAACCCAGCGCGGTAATATAGTTGAGCAGCGCGTCAACCCAGACGTACACCACGTGCTTCGGGTTGCTGGGAATCGGCACCCCCCAATTGAAGCTGGTCCGGGACATGGCTAGGTCTTCCAAGCCGGGCTTGATGAAGTTATTGATCATCTCATTCTTGCGGGACTCGGGTTGAATGAAGTGGGGATGATCCTTGTAGTATTGCAGCAGCCAATCGGCATATTTGCTCATCTTGAAGAAATAAGATTCTTCCTTGACCAGCTGGACGTCGTGACCAGAGGGGGCCTTGCCGCCGATGACCTTGCCATCCTTGTCTCGGTAAACTTCGGCCAATTGGGTCTCGGTGAAGTATTCCTCGTCGTCCACGGAATACCAGCCGACATACTCGCCCAGATAGACGTCGCCTTGCTTGATCAGCTGCTCAACGATTTTTTGGACCGCTTTGACGTGGTAATCATCTGTGGTCCGAATGAACTTGTCGTTGGAGATGTCCAGCATCCGCCACAGCTTCTTGATATCGGCCGCCATGCCGTCCACATATTCTTGGGGCGACATATGCAGTGCTTCGGCCTTCTGTTCGATCTTCAGGCCATGCTCGTCGGTGCCGGTGAGGAAGAAAACGTCGTAACCGCGCATCCGTTTATAGCGCGCCAGCGTATCGGCGGCGATGGTGGTGTAGGAATTGCCAATGTGTAATTGCCCAGACGGGTAGTAGATGGGCGTCGTGATATAGAAAGTGGGTTTTGCTTCAGACATTAAAATAGAGCCTCCATAGACGGTTGCCGCCAACGGGGAAATGAGCCCCGCCCGGTCTGCCTTTATAAGTGATACTTGGGAATAGTATAGCACGTTCAGAGGGCGTAGCCGACCGGTTAGAAGCGTAAGCGCAAGAGCCAAGGGGCCGAAAACCCGGGCTTAGGTTTTTGGCCCCTTGGCTCTTGCGCTCTAGCTTCTGGTCGGCGGAGCCCGTTTAGCGGAGAACGGTTGGTGCTTTGACTGCCGTGCCAATGCTCCGCAAGCTCCGGCAAAATGGGCTGGAACGCTGTGACG
>ERZ507021.143-NODE-143-length-46943-cov-7.08113_pt1 | contig 46943 bp, 52 predicted proteins | sample MGYA00512877_ERZ507021 | MGnify/ENA metagenome assembly ERZ507021 | reverse complement strand
CAATATGAAGATGAAGAAAGTGGCTTGTATTATAATCGCTTTCGCTATTATGATAAGGAGACAGGACAGTATCTTTCTCCAGACCCCATAGGGTTATTGGGTGGGCTGAATCCGTATGGGTATGTGCATTGTCCGACGGGGTGGGTTGATCCGTTTGGGTTGTGTGGAACGTCTCAATTAAATGCATTTCAAAATGCTAATTTCGCCGACTCCCAAAAATTAACTCAGCATTTCGAAAAACATGGCCATGAGTTCAGAGCTACTTCAGAAGCTGAATATTTAAAAATTGGCCGAGATGTAATAGAAAAAGGTCATAAAGTTGAGTACTATTACAAACCATTAGAACAATACCGTACTGGCTATGTAATGTACATGAGAAATACGAAAAGAGGTGATGTACAAATGGCATTTGTAGGTATTAACCCTCAAGGTCAGATAGCAACTATACACACAAAAAGTGGTAAAGACGTTTGGAAATTACTCAATGGTAATAAAGATGAAAAAGTTATCAATCTTATACCTAGAGATGCTAATGGGTTATAATACATGAAATATTATGCAGAAGTAGTTTCATTAAATCCAAATGTTGAAGAAGAAGTAACGATTTCACTTGGTGACATTACACTTACGTGTTTTATTTGTAACCTAAATAATCCAATAAAGTTAAATGAAATTTATTTAGTTGAGCTTGAACTCGAAATTTTCGATGAAGTAAGAGCTAAGTTGGCCACTGATATATTACCAAAACAAATAGGTGATTCTTTTGCATACGAATTAAATGGTTATTTGCTAGAAAATAAAATTATTATATCTAATATAATTCTTCAAGATGATTTGTTATATGAAATTTCATTTTATGAAAATAAATATGTTTGTATTTATATAGATAGAATTAATATTTCATTTTTCAATTAATATAAGGATAATAAAGGTAATGTTTATTATCCTTTTGAAATTCTATAGTCTATCGGTAAGCTAGTTATATACTCTACCATCAGTTCGCACATTGAGTGTTTTCTCGTACAGAGTTGCACTTGTTGTTGATTTTGCTGCTTAATCGCTCGAATATCTTCGCTGTCTGGTGTCAATAAAGCGTGACGCTATTTATGGTCGGGAGACCAACTGATAGAAGGAACGCCGATATATGCCGATGGTACTCTTGCGGCGTCTCAGCAAATCCAATGGCTGTATCAACCCGGAGAGATAACGCCCACCGCGCGTTATCAACAGGGCAAACTGCATTATGTGGTCACCGACCACCAAGGAACCCCGCGAGAGATATTCAGTGAAGGCGGACAAGCCAGTTGGGCAGGACGGTTGAATACGTGGGGCCAAATGCAGTTTTGGCGTTACCGCGAGGGCAAGGCGGAGAATGACCCTAATTACACCGAATGTCCTTTTCGTTTTGCGGGGCAATATGAAGATGAAGAAAGTGGTTTTATAATCGCTTTCGCTATTATGATAAGGAAACAGGACAGTATCTTTCCCCAGACCCAATAGGGTTATTGGGTGGGTTGATCCGTTTGGGTTGTGTGGTACTTCAAAACTTAATAATGCATCAGTTGAAAATAACCCCCGATTCTTGGTTGATGCTAAAGGTCAAGTTTTAGATTTAGAGTATTTTAGAAATCTAAAATTTGATGGGCAGATAATTAATGCTGTAAGAAGTGGTAATAAGTTACCTGCAATAGGAGAGCCTGGTACTTACTCTAAAACAACAGGCGGACATGTAATTGTTTACGGATCTGATGGTAGACGAATGGCTGATATATCTAAGGAGCGAATTAAAATTGTCGAGTGGAATAAGGATCCAAGAGGACAGTATCATTATAGAACTGGAAGTGATACGAAATTTGCAGATAGAGAAATACCCGATGAAATTAAAAAGTTATTGGAGTGAAAATGAAAAATTATCCAAGTATAGTATCTAATGATCTTATAGCGATATTTCCAACTCCTTTTCCGTTGAACTATAGCTTACCTAATTTTGTTTCGAATTGTGTGGAATTAGAAGCAGTTTTAGCCTGTGCGGGATTATTTTGTCCTGAGATTATTGAAATTGATGGTGCTATTTATCGATGTGAGAATAATGATGGAAAAATGACACCATATGAGGGGTACGGTAAAGATAAAAAAACCTTGGAAAAGGTTAATAACGTTTTTTCATTCAATGATTTCTTTCTATCTACAACTGAAGATGCTGCTTGTTCTAGTGAAGTATTAATGACTGAATTCAGTGAGGTTCTAAAGTATTTTTGGGGTATTAGATTAAAAAGCCTTTACCCAAATAAAACATTTGAATTTATTATCACAGACGATGGTCTATATGGTGAAGAAGGGTTTTGCATGACCTTTTATGAAGTCGAATAATAAACATTTATAGCCAGAAAATCCTTCAATTTTCTGGCTTCTTCGTTTTTAAGAGCAGCTCAGTTTACCCTTTAGCCGCTGATAGACTCAGCCATCAGCTCGCGCCTAGTGTGTTTTATTGCACTCAGTTGCGCTTGCTGTTGTTAGTTTTGTTGTTTAATTACTCGGAGGTCTTTGCTGTCCAGCATCAATACCAAACACTTGTTTAAAATCTTCACGATAAAGGTGAAAACTGTCTCAAATCTGCGCCCTTTAACCACGGCCTCTAAGGTGTATCGCGGGCGGTGGTACAGTTTTGTTATCGCTCAAAAAATTGTCCATACACGCGGTTTTCGTCCCAGAGAATGGCGCTATTTATGGTCGGGAGACCAACTGATAGAAAAAACGCCGACATATGCCGATGGCACTCTTGCGGTGTCTCAGCAAATCCAATGGCTGTATCAATCTGGAGAGATGATGAAGAAAGTGGCTTGTATTATAATCGCTTCCGTTATTATGATAAGGAGACAGGGCAGTATCTTTCCCCAGATCCGATAGGGCTGCTAGGTAGTGTGAATCCGTATGGATATGTCCATAATCTAGTCAATTTTATTGACCCTTTTGGATTATCAACTGTTACTGTTGGTCGTTGGATGAGTCCAGATGAACTCTAAAAAATGCGGACTACTGACAAAGTAGTTCAAGGTAATACGGGAACAACACATATCGGTTACCCAGCTAATATTGATGCTTTTGGTAAACAAGCTAAGCTGGGAGCAGTATATGTTGAATTTAGTGTGCCTAAAGAATCGTTGATAAAAACAAATGATGAATAGGCAAAAATAGTAGGTCCAGATTCTTTAGAAGGGCGTTTAGCAAAACGTAAAGGTTTACCTATACCGGAAATGCCTGAAGTGACCAACATAGAGGTTAAGGCACATAAAACGACAGACGGAAAAATAATAACATGCAAAAAATAAATTTGTGGATTACATCTAATTATGACTACCCTGTAATTGTAAATACAGAGAGTTTAGTTGTTGATATTGATACTGATAAAAGTATTGCCCGATTTACGGTATGGGATGATCTATCTTGTATGCTAGAAATTATGGATATAGATACTGAAAAATATATTCTCAATGAAAGGAGAGAATTATCCTCTGATGAGGAAGTAATTAAAGCATTCAAAGAATTTCATAGTCTACTTTAGAATGGGAAGTTATTCTCGGAAATAACGATCTTAGAATACTTACAAAAGACTTAGGTAATGGTAAAACTCAAGTTGGTTTTAGTAATGGCCATTATGATAGAATATTTGATGTTATTATCAAAAAATAGAATAACAAGGAATTATAATGAATGGTGAATATAAAATATTTAATCTTTCTAATGAGTTGATTATGTCTTTTAGTGATTTGATTGAATGTTATGATTATACTGAGAGCGGTGGAAAATGCACTTATTCTTTGATAGGAATAAATGAAAAAAATATAAATTTAAGTAAGAATACATTTTACTCTCTTCAAAGTAATTTGTTTGAAGGTAGGTTAAATTTCAATTTCAGTGTAAATGAATTCCATTTTTTTAACAATGGATTGCTATTAAATGTTAATATTTCATCTGGAATGTATAAGTTTGGTGCATTATCAATACTTGAGTTTTACTTAAATAGTAAAGAACGGATTTGGTTGGATATGAGAGGGATAGCAAAGAAAAACTATATATCAGCGAGTTATTTGAAAAATGGTTTTCAAAAAGTAATCAGAAATGATAGCATCATTCTAGATGGAAAGTATATACATGATTATTACTCTTTTTATTGTGAGTTAGGGTATTCTATTTTTGGTAGCTATGGATATGTAGGCAATAATCTTAATGCAGTATATGATATACTTAATGATGTTGTCGAGGAAAAGAGAAATTTAATTTGGAAAGACAGTATATTATCATTTAAAGCAATTGATAATAGTATACCTGCCGATTATTTACAATCTTCATCAGAAGATATTTTGATATTATTAGATGGTTATTTTAATATAATGCTTGAGTAATCAATAGATTATATGAGTTGTGTGACTTATTGATTGGGTATATTTCCGAATAACTAGTTAGTCATTAAAAATGATATGGATGATATTGTACTTGAGATGTTGATATTCTCTCATACTTAAAGTTGTTACTCTTGACAAAAATCTTTTTGGAGAGTGTATTTTATAACAGAATTAAAGATGTCAGTATCAATGGTATCTATATTTATGATATAGAGTTACTACCTATTTTAGGTGGTGATGAAATTTTATTTTTTAATGAAAAAGTAATATAATGTAGGTATCGTAAAAAACTTCCAACTCTTACTCGTCGCAATCATACTGAAATGAATAAATTACAACTAAAAAGGTAAAAATTATTTTCATAAAGTACTGTATGATTTTAAAGATATAAATTTGTCCTTAGATAATTTAATTTCAGCAACATAAGAAAAATATATTTATTTTGGTATAGTTTTAAAGATAGTATGTGAACTAGGTTGAAAATTTTACTTATTTTGCAATATCTATTCTCAGTATAGTGCATTTGGGTAATGATGAATGATGAAACTTTAAGATTAACAACGATGATCCCTAAATTATGATTGAACAATTTGATAACCAAATATTAGATATTTTTGGAATAGAGCCAGATAGTTTTGATGTGGATTTTTTACAATGGAATTATACTTTTAGTAAAGAAGGCATCAAATTATTTTTTGTATACTCTATGGATAAAACAGTATCTATTTCACTGTATTTAAATGATATTTCAATTGCTTTTTGTTTTGGTTATGGATTGGAAACATTGAGTATAAAAGATAATAAAATTTATGGTGACTTTGATTCTAATCGCGGTAAAAGAACGTTAGAACTAGATCCTATAAATATTATATTTAAATGGGTAGATAAGCTTTCATAAGCCAACAATAGCTGTTTAGTAAGGAGATAGGCAGTATTTTTCCCCAGACCCGATAGGGTTATTGGGTGGGCTGAATCCATATGGGTATGTGCTTTGTCCGACGGGTTGGGTTGATCCGTTTGGGTTGAGTGGGACGTCAGAACTTAATTATCAGTGGAATGAAAAAGCTAGGCGTTGGCAGGATAGTTCTGGACAGTTTGTTAGAGTAGCTCCTCGAGATTATTTGGATATAGCTCTTAGCAGGCAAGGATTGAAAACCCCACCATCAAAATTGAAAGAAAGTTGGCTGGATGGTGAATATAAAATAACAGTGAGAGCTCATCCAGCTAACCCTGATCATGGGTATACAGGAAGTATATATCGAGTATCACGCCAGAAGGTAGGTGAAGGCACCGAATATATGGATATCTATGATGGCGGCATAAAGAATTAACACTTAAACCATTCTATAAAGATGGGCGGACTAATCCTGCTTATAACCTAGATGCAGCAAGGGATACCCATATACCATATTAAAAGGTGCGGTAATTCATGAATATTGAAAAGATAAGTTCAATTCTAAAAGAAAATGAATGGTGCGATATGGAAATTTGTGGATTCTGTGAGAATGATCTTGTAGTGAAAGGGTGTTTAGAAATAACAGATCAAGATTATTTTATTGAATTTAGATTTAGAAATGCTAGTTATATTGATGCACCTTTATCTTGGACAATGGATACTACTGAAAATTGTATATTCAAGGCTGTTGATAAAAATTATGTACAAGATAATACTTTAGAAAACCAAAAATATTTTAGTTTAGGTGGGTTATACATATTTTCATTTTTAGCTGAATTTTTTTATTCTAAAGAATGGGTAAATATAGTTGCAGACTCCGTAGAATATAAGCTTATTCATAGATATTAAGCCAGAAGATATTCCAATCTTGAAGTGACCCCCAATAGTTGGACAACCAATTACTGGGGGATTCTTTGTGTCAAAAGTAGAAATTTGGCAAAGTGCTCCGAACTAATGGTATAAATAGTTTACCATACCATCGTTCTATATGGGCGGAAAAAGTTACTATATATAAAGAAATACAAAATTTGGAAATTGTAGGAAAAGTCAAGTGAATTTTAAAAATACAACGATTTTAGATGCTATAAAAAACGAAGAGATGAAATCATTTTATCCGCTTAAAATGGGTGAAAATATAACAGCCGAGTCATTTGAAAAATTAATAAAACTTGCTGAAGAGTCAACTAATATATATAAAAATGAAGAGTTTATTCCAAAGTCACTACTAAAGGAACTATATTTAATATCGGTTGGTATTACTAGCGAAAATTATAGATTACAAGATGATGAAATGGCTAGCGTTGCGGAACGTATCATGAATTGTTTTAATTTGTTGATTGATGGAAAAGCAGTTACTGATATTGTTCCTGATGAGCCTAGAATTATATGAGAATAATTAAATTTTATAAAACAAGTGACTCATTTGGTGAGTTTTCTAACTTTTCAAAACATGGTTTTATTGATGAGAAAAATTTATTTTGGCCGACGGTTGAACATTAATATTTAACTGTTAACAAAAAATAGCCCTTGCTATAAATTAGCAAAGGCTATTTTTTTGTTTATAAGATAAACGCTAAACAACTACTGCTTTGCTGGTACAAGCAAGCTCAATACAAATAAACTACTGGCGGCTAATACTACTGATGGGCCTGCAGGGGTGTCATAGAATGCAGAGAAAGTTAATCCCCCAGTGATAGCAAACATACCTACAGCGACGGCAATCACTGCCATCTGTTCTGGTGAACGTGAAAAACGGCGCGCTGTTGCTGCGGGAATAATCAATAGTGACGTAATGATAAGTGCACCAACAAATTTCATTGCCAACCCAATTGTTAATGCGGTGATCATCATCAATTTTAAACGTTCGCGTTGAATATTCACACCATCGACAAAAGCCATATCTTGATTAATAGTCATTGAAAGAAGTGGACGCCATGAACGGATAATCACTAATAAAACAATAACGACACCAATAAAAATACTGATCACATCTTGGTAATTAACGGAGAGTAAATCACCAAAGAGATACGCCATTAAATCAACACGAACATTGGCCATTAAACTGACGACAACAAGCCCTAAAGAAAGGGCGCTATGAGCCATGATACCTAACAAGGTATCAACAGAAAGTTGAGGCTTTAGTTCTAACCAAACTAATAAAATAGCTAACAGCAAAGTTACGGCAATAACGGCATAAAAAGGCTCTATATTAAACAGCAGGCCAAAAGCGACCCCCAATAAAGAGGCGTGGGCGAGGGTATCGCCAAAATAGGACATTCTGCGCCAAACAACAAAGGAGCCTAATGGACCTGCGGCCATCGCTAAGAGCATACCGGCGATCCAGCCCGGTAACAGCAACTCAATCATGATGACACTCCTTATTATGTTGGTGATGATGACGATAAATACCCAGTTGTTCAGCACCACGACTACCAAACATAGCTATAAATTCAGGGTGAGAAGAAACCACATCTGGTGTACCTGAGCAGCAGATATGACCATTTAAACAGAGCACTTCATCTGTTTTAGCCATAACCAGATGTAAGTCATGTGACACCATTAAAATTGCGCAGCCTAATTCATTGCGAAGCTGATTAATTAAATCATAGAGGGCTAATTGACCATTTACATCAACCCCTTGAGTCGGTTCATCTAGCACTAACAGTTGTGGTTGATTAAGCAAAGCTCGGGCGAGTAAAACACGTTGCGATTCACCCCCTGATAATTTTTGCATAGGGGCGTTTATTAATTTTGCCGCATTGACTCGTTTTAAAGCAGGTAAAATATCTTTATCTTTAACACCCGGTTTTAAGGTCATAAACCGCTTGACTGTCAATGGCATAGTTGGATCGAGATAGAGTTTTTGAGGTACATAGCCAATACGTAAACTATGTTGACGTTCAATCTTTCCAGAAGAGGGAGCCAACAACCCTAAAACCAAACGAATAATCGTTGACTTACCCGCACCATTAGGGCCAAGTAAGGTAAGAATACGGCCTGCTTTTAGATTAAAAGAGATATCTTTTAGAATAACGCTTTCACCAAAAGAGACACTAACCGATTTTAAACGAATTAAGTCAGACATAAAATTAGCACTTGCAGAATCATTGAAACGTTATAATATAACATTTCCAATGACGTTTCACGAGAATTTTGCCTATGTTACATAAAAACAACAAATTTGCGCATGGTTTTTTAATTAAATCATGTTTAGTGACTGCTATGATAGCCTCATTTAGTTCATCTGTTCAGGCAGATGTTGTTGCTTCAATTAGGCCGATAGGGTTTATTGCGGCAGCAATTGCTGATGGTGTAACGCCAACAGAAGTTTTATTACCTGATGGGGCATCGCCACATGATTATGCATTAAAGCCTTCGGACTTACGCAAAATCACCTCAGCAGATTTAATGGTATGGGTTGGGCCGGATATGGAAGTCTTTTTAGATAGACCATTAAATAGACTTAGTGACAAAAATAAGCTGGCTTTAGCGGAAACTGACAAAATAAAGTCGCTTTTATTGAAAGATGATAATGACAATGTGCATAAACATGAGGAAAATCACGAACATCATTCTCATGGTGATTATAATATGCACATCTGGTTATCACCAGAGATTGCGTTGTCGTCTGCAAAACAGATCCACGATAGGTTAGTGATGCTCTATCCAGATAAAAAAGAACTTCTGGACGTAAACCTAAGTAAATTCAGCGAACAACTCAAGCAAACAGATAAAAATCTTGTTAATATTCTGTCGCCTGTTAAAAACAAGGGTTATTTTGTCTTTCATGATGCTTATGGCTACTTCGAAAAACATTATAATTTAAAGCCATTAGGTCATTTTACGATCAACCCTGAAATACAACCAGGTGCACAGAAATTACATCAAATACGAACACAGTTGGTTGAGCAAAAAGCCACATGTATTTTTGCTGAGCCACAATTTAGGCCGACAGTAATTGAGACAGTGGCGAAAGGCACTGGAGTTAAAATGGGGGTATTAGATCCCCTAGGAAGTGGGATTGCATTAACTCAAGATAGTTATGTGAAATTCCTTACCCAATTAGCTAACCAATATGCGAGCTGCCTGAATGAAACACAATAAGGAATTAAGAACGTGCAGCAGAAGACGAGATCCATTGCACAGGTATATTTAAATTTACCCTTACCACATAAAATTATGCTTGGTTCGTTAACTGCAGCAACACTGGCTGTCGCAATATGGCGGCCAGTTGTGCTTCACACCGAACAAAGCAGAGAAGTTCCTATCAGTATTCAAACTCCCCTAACAACCCAAGGGGAAAACACCGACGATATTATCACCGACAGTAGTGATCAGCTAACAGATGAAGGACTTGTAGGTGCTGATGATGGTGTCGATACTAGCACCGCAGTGGCACAGGTTCCTCATACTTATATTGTCTCCAGTGGAGATTCATTAAGTTCGATATTAACGCAATTTGGTATCGACTCAGCCGATATTGCAACGCTCTCCAATCAAAATAAAGATCTCAGAAACCTTAAAATAGGCCAACCAATAAGTTGGAAACTTGATGATGATGGTTTATTGCAAGAGTTAAGTTGGGGCGTTTCTCGCCGAGAAACTCGTGTTTATACGCGTACGGAAACAGGTTTTACTGAAGCGAAAGAGTTCCAAAAAGGCGAATGGAAAAATAGTGTGACCACAGGGGTTATCCGTGGTAGTTTCTCTGCAAGTGCAACAAATGCTGGCTTAACTAACGCAGAAGCTCGCGCAGTGACTAAAGCTTTACAATGGCAATTAGACTTTAGAAAATTACAAAGTGGTGATAAATTCTCAGCCCTTTTTTCTCGTGAAGTCTTAGATGGTCGTACCGAACAGAGCGAACTTATTGGTGTGCGGTTACGAAGTGGTGGTAAAGATTACTATGCTTTTCTTGCTGAAGATGGCCGCTACTATGATAGCCAAGCAGGTGGTTTAGAACGTGGTTTTATGCGTTTTCCAACGGTAAAACAGTTTAGAGTCTCTTCTCAATTTAATCCTCGCCGTATCAATCCTGTCACAGGCCGTGTTGCACCGCATAAAGGGGTTGATTTTGCTATGCCTGTTGGTACGCCTGTTTTAGCTACGGGAGATGGTGAAGTCATTGTCTCTAAATACAGTGGTGCAGCAGGTAATTTTATTGCTATCCGTCATGGTAGCCAATATACCACTCGTTATATGCACTTACGCCAACTGTTAGTCAAACCGGGACAACGTGTAAAACGAGGTGATCGCATTGCACTATCCGGAAATACAGGGCGCTCCACAGGGCCACACTTACATTATGAATTATGGATCAACCAACAAGCGGTTAATCCATTAACAGCTAAATTACCCCGTGCAGATGGCCTAACAGGTAAAGAGAAGCGTGAATACTTAGCTAAAGTAAAAGAGATCATGCCTCAATTAACGTTAGATAATTGACATTAAACAAGAAGTTAAAGACATAAAAGCGGATGATTGATATCATCCGTTTTTGTTTTAATGATTTTTACGCCTATTTAGAGGTGTCAGTTCAGCGAGTTATCTGATGAATAAAGAAAAAGATACAGATAGTAAAGCGGGTTATGTACCGACTTTTCACCGCGCCTATTTGCATCCTCGTCATTGGGGAACCTGGTTTGGTGCAGGCGTATTGTGTGCATTAGCGTATATGCCGGTAAAATGGCGTGATCCGCTCCTTGCTTCTATAGGTCGTTTTGTTGGGCGTAAAGCGAAAAGTGCCAGACGTCGTGCAGATATCAATTTAAGATATTGTTTTCCTCACTGGGATAAAGCACAACGAGAAGATGTGCTTGATAAAATGTTTGAAACAGCGCCACAGTCTTTCGTGATGCTTGCAGATCTTTGTTTAAGAGGGGCTAAACACACATTACAGCGTACCTCTTGGGAAGGGATAGAGATTATAGAGCGCTTAAAAGCACAAGGGCGTAATGTTATTTTTATGGTACCGCATGGATGGGCTGTTGATGTACCTGCCATGTTATTGGCTGCTAAAGGGCAAAAAATGGCAGCAATGTTTCACCACCAAAAAGATCCGGTGACTGATTATTTATGGAATAAAGCACGTTACCATTTCGGCGGACGTTTACACTCGCGCGAAGCGGGGATAAAACCTTTTATTTCAACGGTGCGCCAAGGGTTTTGGGGGTATTATTTACCTGACCAAGATCATGGTGCCGAGCATAGTCAATTTGTGGATTTTTTTGGTACCTATAAAGCCACATTACCGGCGATTGGCCGATTAATGAAAGTATGCAGAGCGGCCATTGTGCCACTGTTTCCTGTTTACTGTCATAAAACGCATCAACTAAAGATTATTATCCGTGAGCCGATGGATGATATAGAAGGGCAAGATGATCGTTATATTGCGCGTCGGATGAATGAAGAGCTAGAAGCGTTAGTCTCACCAACACCAGAGCAATATACTTGGATCTTAAAACTATTAAAAACGCGTAAAGAGGGGGAAATAGAACCTTATGCGCGTGAGAATATCCTAGACTAGTCCATTGCTGGTGAACGAATAGGAAGATAAAAAAACGGGCACTATTTAAAGTGCCCGTTTGCTATTTTGCTATTTTGCTATAAAAGAATAAGAACGATTATTCTACGGTAAGGATACGACAAGTATTGGTACTTCCGATCGTGCCCATCTGGTCACCTTGTGTGACTAAGACTAAATCACCTGAAACTAAAAAGCCTTTTTCACATAAACGCATAATAGCTTCATTAGCGGCAGCAATACCGTCAGTATGAGTACTGCAATAAACAGGCGTAACACCTCGATAAAGTGCAGTTTGGTTTAATGTTTTCTCATGGCGTGACATAGAGAAAATAGGTAAACCGGTGCTAATTCGTGACATCATACGGGCAGTACGACCGGACTCAGTCATAGCGATAATCGCATTAACGCCTTTCATATGGTTAGCTGCATACATGGTTGACATGGCTATCGCTTCTTCAGCATTATCAAATACCATATCTAAACGGTGTTTTGATACATTGGCCGCAGGCATTTTTTCCGCGCCTAAACAGACTTGTGCCATTGCGGCTACAGTTTCAGCGGGATATTGTCCTGCTGCTGTTTCAGCCGATAACATAACGGCATCTGTACCATCTAATACCGCATTGGCGACGTCCATGACTTCTGCACGAGTTGGCATTGGGTTAGTTATCATCGATTCCATCATTTGAGTGGCTGTGATAACAACACGATTTAGCTGACGAGCACGACGGATGAGTTTTTTCTGTACCCCGACTAATTCAGGATCACCAATTTCTACGCCTAAATCACCACGGGCAACCATGACAACATCAGAAGCGAGAATGATCTCATCGATAATTTCATCATTGGCAACGGCTTCGGCACGTTCAACTTTCGCGACAATTTGGCACTCGCAGCCTGCATCACGTGCTAAGCGACGTGCATAATTAAGATCTTCGCCTGTTCTTGGGAAGGAGACAGCAAGATAATCAACACCAATTTTGGCAGCAGTAATAATATCTTGTTTATCTTTTTCAGTTAATGCTTCAGCAGAAAGACCACCACCGAGTTTATTGATCCCTTTATTATTAGATAATGGGCCACCGACAGTCACTTCAGTGAAAACTTTCAGGCCTTCGACTTTAAGGACTTTTAATTGAACACGTCCATCATCAAGTAGCAAGATATCGCCAGGAACAACATCGGCAGGTAACCCTTTATAGTCAATACCGACTTTAGTTTGGTCGCCTTCGCCTTTTTCTAAATTGGCATCAAGGAGAAATTTGTCTCCCACATTAAGAAATACTTTGCCTTCTTTAAATGTCGAAACACGGATTTTCGGACCCTGCAAATCGCCTAAAATAGCAACATGGCGACCAAGTCTAGCTGCTATTTCACGGGTGCGATTAGCACGAGCAAGATGATCTTCTGCAGAGCCATGAGAGAAATTTAATCGAACAACATTTGCACCAGCAGTAATGATTTTTTCTAGGTTATTATCACGATCTGTTGCTGGGCCTAAGGTGGTAACAATTTTTGTTCTTCTGAGCCGTCTGGACATGCATTACTCCGTTGACCTTGAACGAAAGGTATTGGCTATTGGATAAAACGGAGGTAAGTAACATTCTATCCAATATGTTAAGTGAAACGCTTCAAGCTAATTGTAACATACTTAGGTGTTTTCATCATATGTGAGAGTTAGCTCGCAGTTATGCTACCATTTTTCAAAAAGTTATCTAGTCAAGGGCACACTGCTAAATGTGACTATACTAACAAATTCATTTAAAACGGTTACTTATCAAAGCGCGAATCGCGTAATGCTTCTTTGACACGCTTCAAGTTATCTCTAAATTTTGGCCCTCGGCGTAAAATAAACCCTGTAGCCAGAACATCAATAACGGTAAGTTGTGCAAGGCGAGAAATCATCGGCATGTAGATATCGGTATCTTCCGGTACATCAAGTAAGATGGGTAACGTTGCTTCGGCGGCTAATAAAGAGCCAGAAGTGGTAATCGCTATTACTGATGCATCATTTTCACGTGCAATTTTAGCAATTTCGACTAAATTTTTAGTACGACCTGTGTGAGACACAATCACCACAACATCACCGTCGATACTATTTATACAGCTCATTCGTTGCATGATAACATCATCAAAATAGGTCACGGGAATGTTGAAACGTGAGAATTTATTCATGGCATCATGTGCGACGGCGGCAGAAGCACCTAGACCAAAAAACGAGATTTTTCTTGCTTGAGTAAGAATATCGACAGCTCGATTAATAACCGCAATATCGAGATTATTTTTGACAGTCTCTAAACCCGCCATCGCAGATTCAAATATTTTATTGGTATAAGCAGAGACAGAATCGGAGTCATCAATGTTACGATTGACATAAGGTGTACCATTGGCAATGCTTTGTGCTAATTGTAACTTAAAATCTGGAAATCCTTTTGTTGCCATGCGTCGACAAAAACGATTTACAGTGGGCTCACTAACATCAGCTGTTTTCGCCATAAGAGCGATACTTGAATGGATCACGGTTTGTGGTGTTGTTAAAACAACCTCAGCCACTTTTTTTTCTGATTTACTCAAGATGTCCAGACTAGACTGAACCCTTTCCAATATATTCATTAAATATACAGATCCTTGGCTTTGCCAATTTCAATAAAAGGAGAAATCTATAACGGTTTTATGAAAATATACTACGCATATAACAGCACTTACATCGCTGACAGCCCCTTAAAAGGGCTTTTTTCATCAAAGTATGACCTGTGTCTAACTTTCAAAGCTGAAAACAATTAACAAAACTGTTGTAAATTTACATAGAAATAGAAAAAGCTAGACATAAAAAACCGGTGGTTAATAAGATGTAAGGGGCGTTAAAGACTAAAACACGCAAGCGTATTTACTGCGTACACCCAAAAGAGTACATTAATACGAAATTATGTAACAAAATTACAAAATCTCATCATGAGGAGACGTACTATGGCAGCGATATCGACTGCTCAGGCCTGTGATCTGGTTATCTTCGGTACTAAAGGGGATCTTGCCCGTCGTAAGTTAATTCCATCACTTTATCAACTGGAAAAGGCAGGATATATTCACCCTGATACACGTATCATCGGTGTTGGTCGTGCTGATTGGGATGTAGCTGCTTATACAAATGTTGCCCATGAAGCATTACAAACTTTTTTAAAAGAAGAGATTAACCCTGAAATTTGGCAACGTTTAAGTGCTCGTCTCGATTTTTGTAATCTTGATGTCAATGAAACTGACCACTTTATTGAGTTAGCAAAACATCTAAAACAAGACAAATTACCGGCGATTTACTATTTTGCAATGCCACCAAGTACTTTCAGTGCGATGTGTAAAGGTTTGGGACATGCTAAATTAAATAAAGAGCCAAACCGTGTGGTTATGGAAAAACCACTAGGAACAGATTTAGCGTCTTCAGTTTCTATTAATGATAGTGTGGCGAAATACTTTAAAGAGAGTCAAATTTATCGTATCGACCACTACTTGGGTAAAGAAACCGTTTTAAACTTATTGGCTTTACGTTTTGCTAACTCCTTATTTGTTAATAATTGGGATAACAAAACAATAGATCATGTCCAAATCACGGTGGCAGAAGAAGTTGGTATTGAAGGACGTTGGGGGTATTTCGATCAAGCGGGTCAAATGCGTGATATGGTGCAAAATCACCTATTACAAATTTTGACGATGATCGCCATGTCACCACCTGCTGATTTAACGGCTGATAGTATCCGCCAAGAAAAAGTGAAAGTACTGCGCTCATTACGTCGTATTGATATGACTAATGTCCGTGAAAAAACGGTTCGTGGGCAATATACGGCTGGTTTTGTACAAGGTAAAAAAGTACCGGGCTATCTAGACGAAGAGGGTGCAAATAAAGCCAGTAATACAGAGACCTTTGTTGCAATTCGTGCTGATATTGATAACTGGCGTTGGGCGGGTGTACCCTTCTATTTAAGAACCGGTAAGCGTATGCCAAGTAAATGCTCGGAAGTGGTGGTCTATTTTAAAAAACCAGCTCTGAATATTTTCAGTGAAACCTATCAAGAGTTACCACAAAATAAACTCACTATCCGTTTACAGCCTGATGAAGGTATTGATATTGAAGTGCTAAATAAAGCACCAGGTCTTGATCATAAACACCGCTTACAAACCACTAAATTAGACTTAAGTTTCTCCGAAACTTTTAACCAAACTCATTTAGCTGATGCTTATGAGCGGTTATTGCTTGAGGCAATGCGGGGTATTCAAGCGCTATTTGTCCGCCGTGATGAAGTAGAAGAAGCATGGAAATGGGTCGATTCAATTATTAATGCATGGGAATGCGATAATGAATTACCTAAGCCATACCAAGCAGGAACATGGGGGCCGGTTGCATCTGTTGCAATGATCACTCGTGATGGCCGCTCTTGGAATGAAATTGAGTAGGGAATTTCATCGTCAGATATAGTCCCTAACTAATATAAATAACACCGTAAAATAAGAGGTCGAGTTTTGCGGTGTTTTTTTATTAAGCATGATTACTGCGATATAAATGAATAAATTAATAACAAGTTCAGCTAAGAATTGATTAACTATGCAGTGTATTGCAATCTTCAACTTAAAACCTAAATAAAACCAATCAATTACCTAAAAAATTTTTGCAGAAGATCCTTGCTTTAAATAATTCGGCATGATAGAAATATCATGTAACATTTATCCATATTATATGAGGGTTCGGAGTATATCGTGCGGATGGTCTGCGCGATGAAAGAATAAATAATCATGACTAGCGCCAAAAGCGTAAAAGTTAAACGTTCTACTTATAAGTTATTCCTTTCTGCTATTTTATCCAGCGAACACTACTGGTGTGGCGCATTATAGAAATTTCTCATCCTACTTCCTGATATATCAGGAAATAACGTTGCCTTAACGTTCGGTTTTATACCGCCAGAAAGACTATCTGCATATTCTCTATCTTCTGCGCAAGAAACGTTTAGGCGTGCTTTAAACGTGTATGAGAGATGAAAAATGATTTATTGGATATTTTTAGTTTTAGCTATTATCTGTGAAGTGATCGGCACTTTATCAATGAAGTATGCCAGTGTCAGCGGTGGTTACACTGGTATGATCGTTATGTGGTTAATGATTGCCACTTCCTATATCTTTTTAGCCATAGCCGTAAAAAAAGTGGCATTAGGTGTAGCTTATGCACTGTGGGAAGGTATTGGAATTGTCATTATTACAACATTTAGCGTGCTTTGGTTTGGTGAATCACTGTCAGCATTAAAATTAGGTGGTTTAGCAATGTTAATTGCGGGGATCACTCTGATTAAGTCAGGCACTAAAAAATCGGCGGTTGCTAAAAAAACAACCGATTCGGTAAAAAATATTGCCGGAAAAGCCAAACAGGTTGCTACTGTGGTAAAGGGAGTTAATAAGCCAATTTCTTCTAATGTTAAAGAGGCTTAATATGTTAGCTCAATTTGAATGGTGGCATGGCGCTTTTCTTCTTCTTGCTGTTGTGCTTGAAATCGTGGCCAATATATTCTTGAAAATGTCTAACGGTTTTAGTCGTTGGGGGTTGGGAATATTGTCATTGCTTTGTGTGTTAGGCGCATTTAGCTCATTGGCAATGGCCGTAAAGGGGATAGAGCTTTCTGTTGCTTACGCACTATGGGGAGCTTTTGGTATTATTGCCACTATCGCCGCTGGGTGGATCTTATTTAATCAACGCCTAAATTATAAAGGATGGAGTGGAATTATATTATTATTAGTCGGTATGATAATGATTAAATTCGCTTAACTCTATTTTACATAGCAAAGTAAAGCATATTAAATAAAAAAGCTAAGTTTCTTGTAAACTTAGCTTTTTTGTTTCTATAAATATCTATTAAAAACGATGTGTTTAAAATAACAAAAGTTTATAGTAAAAATAACCTTACTATTTCAACACTAAAAAGAGTGAAATTTGAAGATGCTATAGAATCTATCACTAACAATGGTGAGTATATTGCATATATTATGCTAAACGCAGTTGCTATTAATTTATCATTGATGTTACTTTTCATGATAATTAAAAAATAAAGGAGTTGAAATGAAACGGATATTAGTCGCGGGAGCAACAGGATATTTGGGTGGTTTTTTAGTTCAAGAATTAAAAAAACAAGGATATTGGGTACGTGTTTTAGTTAGAAATCATCAACAAGCGACAAAGTTTGCGGATGTTGATGACATATTCATCGGCGAGATCACAAAACCAGAGCAACTTTCTTTGATTGCTCAAAATATTGATTGCGTGATATCAACGGTAGGGATCACTCGGCAAAAAGAAGGGTTAACCTATATGGATGTGGATTATCAGGCAAATGCCAATTTATTAGAAGAAGCGATTAAATCGAAGGTTAATAAATTTATTTATATCTCGGCTATTGATGGCGAAACACATCGAAATCTAAAGATTTTTCAAGCAAAGGAGCGCTTTGTTGATAAATTAAAACAAGCCAATTTAGCATACTGTATTGTAAGACCTAATGGCTATTTTAGCGATATGGGGGATTTTTTACAGATGGCGGCATCGGGTAAAGTCTATTTATTTGGTGATGGCGAACAAAAAATAAATCCTATCTCTGGAAAAAATTTAGCGCAATTTATTGTCGAGAAAATGACAACCAATATAAATGAATTCACTGTAGGTGGACCGGATATTCTATCTTTGAATCAAATATGTGAACTCGCAGGAAGCGCATTAGATAAAAAAATTAAAATAATCCATTTACCCGATACGTTAAGAAAAATAACTATTTTTACGTTACGTCATTTTACGAGCCAAAAATTTTATGGGCCATTAGAGTTTTTTTTAACTTTTATGGCAAACAGTCATATTGGTATGTGTTATGGGCATGATCATTTATCAAATTATTATATTGAATTAGCTGATCCGACATATAAGAGAAAATAGTACCCGCATGTGCGGGTGCTAATAAAAAATTAGAGAGCAGCGATGATTTTAATTTCTACTTTATATTCAGGATGCATGAGTTGAGCCTGAACGGTACAACGTACTGGCGCGCTCCCTTTAGCAACCCATGCATCCCATGCTTGATTCATACCTGCAAAATCGGCTTTATCTGCTAAAAATAGTGTTGCATCAAGGATCTTACTTTTATCTGATCCCACTCTTTGTAATAACACATCAATAGCTGCTAATGTATCTGCAGTTTGTTCGATTATATCCCCTGATAAGTTTTCAGGAACCGCAGTGTAATAGACAGTATCATTATAAATAACCGCTTCAGACCAACGGTCTTCTGGATCGATACGTTTTATAGTCACGATAAATTCTCCTTTGTATTAACAACGTGGGTGGTACTTTTAGCTATCCACTGGCATAATTTACGTCTTATTTTATAAAAAGAGTATGCCTGTGTCAGACGATTTTGCAGAAAACGGGATTTTAACCCGACGCGTTCCTGGATTTCATCCCCGTGAAGCTCAACGACAAATGGCGATATCAGTAACAGAGGTTATTGATAAACAAGGTGTGCTTATTGCAGAAGCGGGTACTGGGACAGGGAAAACCTATGCCTATCTTGTGCCTGCATTACGTTCTGGGAAAAAAACTATCATCTCTACCGGATCTAAGGCATTACAAGATCAACTGTATAGTCGTGATCTCCCCACCATAATAGAAGCGCTAGACTACGATGGTACAACGGCTTTATTAAAAGGTCGCTCTAATTATTTGTGTTTAGAACGTTTAGATCAGCAAATGCTCAGTGGCGGTGATTTAGAAGCAGAAGTACTTGCTGATGTTATGCATGTACGCCAATGGTCAACGCAAACAGAAGATGGTGATATTAGTCGCTGTCATAGTGTGGCGGAAGATAGCAAAGTATGGCCACTGGTGACTAGCACTAATGATAATTGTCTGGGCAGTGATTGTCCTCGCTACAAAGAGTGTTATGTATTAAGTGCCCGTAAAAATGCGTTAGCCGCTGATGTGGTGGTTGTTAATCATCACCTTTTTATGGCAGATACGGTAGTAAAAGATACTGGTTTTGGTGAGCTGATCCCCGATGCGGAGATAATGATCTTCGATGAGGCGCATCAAATTCCTGATATAGCGAGCCACTACTTCGGTCAACAGCTCACTAGTCGCCAATTATTCGATCTAGCGCGCGATATGATTGTGGCGTATCGCACTGAGGTGCGTGACCAAGTGCAACTGCAAAAAAGTGCTGACCGTTTAACTCAAATGGTACAAGATTTTCGTCTTAGCTTAGGTGATACGGGTTTTCGGGGTAACTTAAGGGAATTATTACAAAATAAGGAAACCAAACGCTATTTAACCTTATTAGATGATGCGTTAGAGCTAAGTTATGATGTAATGAAGCTCTCTTTAGGGCGTAGCCAATTACTGGATAGTGCGTTTGAACGGGCAACACTTTATCGTAATCGCTTAAAACGCCTAATTGATACGACGATTGCCGGATACAGTTATTGGTTTGAAAGCTATGGTCGCCATTTTTTACTGGCGATCACGCCACTTTCGGTTGCTGATAAATTTCGTGAGCTGATAAAGTCCCATAAAAGTAGTTGGATATTTACTTCTGCAACACTCTCTGTAGATGAAAAAATGTCTTATTACACAGATAGATTAGGACTGGAAAATGCCACGACATTAATTTTAAATAGCCCATTTGATTATCAACATCAAACGTTGCTCTGTGTACCACGTTATTTACCTCCGTTAAATCAACCATACACCGCGAAGCGTTTAGCCGCTATGCTGGCTCCTGTGATCTTAAAAAATCAGGGGCGTTGTTTTTTCCTTTGTACCTCTCACGCTATGATGCGTGGATTAGCCGAAGAGTTTAAAGCCAGCTTACCACTTCCCGTGTTAATGCAAGGCGAAATGGGGAAATCGCAATTATTGAAAAAATTTGTTTCCTCAGGCAATGCGTTACTTGTCGCGACCCAAAGTTTTTGGGAAGGGGTGGATGTCAGGGGAGATACACTTTCTTGTGTGATCATTGATAAATTACCCTTTACCGCACCTGACGATCCATTATTAAGAGCACGTATTGAAGATTGTCAATTACGTGGTGGTGATGCATTTCGGGATGTACAAATCCCTGATGCGGTGATCACTCTAAAGCAAGGTGTCGGGCGTTTGATCTTCCCTACACGACGCTCTTCCGATCTCGCGATATACATGATTATGGTGCCATTATTGTTTGTGATGATAGATTAGTTTCAAGACCTTATGGGGAAGTGTTTTTAAGTAGTTTGCCCCCATCACCACGAACCCGTTCATTAGAAAAAACCAGTTATTTTTTAAGCCAACGGGCACAACGAAATGAAATAGTGTCGGAGTCATAATAGTGATTACATATGATGTGTATTTATTCTGTTGAATACTATTATGATATTATTCTTTCTCTTTTTACTTATTGAATCTGCCGGAGTTATGGCGTGTCACTGCGAATTTTAGCAATTGATACCGCAACTGAGTCTTGTACTGTTGCGGTTTGGAATGAAGGTGTCGTTGCTTCACGTTTTGAAATTTCACCGCGTGAACATACACAAAAAATTTTACCAATGGTGAAAAGTGCTTTAGAAGAAGCCAATTTATCACTGCAATCCTTAGATGCCCTCGCTTTTGGTCGTGGTCCGGGCAGTTTTACCGGTGTTCGCATTGGTGTCGGTGTTGCGCAAGGTATCGCACTAGGGGCTAATTTGCCACTGATTGGTATTTCTTCTCTTGCCACCATGGCAGAAGGCGTCTTTAGAACAACAGGCATTAAGCAAGTTTTAGTCGCCATTGATGCCCGTATGGGGGAAATCTACTGTGCCCAATATCAGCGTAATGACGCTGGCATTTGGTCTGGTGAAGAAACAGAAGCGGTAATGAAACCAGAACAATTTGCCGAAACGCTACAAACTATCACAGGTCGCTGGGCAATTGCGGGTACGGGGTGGCAAGCTTATCCTGATTTAGCTTTATCATTGCCTTTTACCGTGGTTGAAACGCAAATTACTTTGCCTGCGGCACAAGATATGTTGCCACTTGCCGTTACAGCATGGCATGAAGGGAAAGCAACTAAAGTAGAAGAGGCCGAGCCTGTTTATTTACGTAATGAAGTCACTTGGAAAAAATTACCAGGACGGGAATAGATTGTTAGCGATTTTCTGTTAGAAGTGACAGAGTGACGCTATACTTATCTTAGCGTGTAACGTACTTAATGACGTACAAAGAGGTGGTTTATGAACAGACAATTAAACTACCGTTTGGTAAGTAAAGCGCTATTTTTATCTGGCGCTCTATTACTAACGGGCTGCGTCTCTATACCTGAATCTATTAAAGGGACAACAGCAACTCCTGTTACTGACTTAAATGTAGTTCTAGCGGCACCGGAGCTTTATGTCGGTCAAGAAGGTCGTTTTGGTGGGCGAGTGATTGAGGTTAAGAATCTACCTTCATCAACCCAGTTAGAAATTGCTGTGATGCCACTTTCTCACTATGATGCGGCTCCTGAGTTACAGCAACCTTCTGTTGGTCGTCTTTATGCGAATGTTACCCATTTTTTAGATCCAACAGATTATAAAAATCAGTATGTCACGGTAGTGGGTACGATCAAAGGTGTAAAAACAGGCAAAGTGGGTGAAGCCGTTTATCCATTTTTACGTATCGATGTTACAGGAATGAAACGCTGGACATTAACGCAACAAGTTATTATGCCTGCGCCTGTTATGACATGGGGATACTATGGTAATGCCCCTTACTGGTATAATTATGGCTATGGCGGCTATGGGGCATATCCATATGGCACTGGCCAAGTTGTCCCCGTTTTGGAGTAATAAACTAGAATAATTGTTAATGACGATATAATATTTTACCTTTATGAGTTTGAAACGGTGTATAATCAATACCTGTAATATATTAGATGGCAATTATCTAATATAATTATTAAAGATGAAGACAACAAAAGAGAGGGCGGTTTTGACCGCCTTCTTTTTTGTTAAACATAAAAAGAAAAAATTTAGTGATACACTTCGCATCTTCACAACAGAAAATTGTTTGTGCTGGTAGGATGAGTTAATACTTTGTTAAAAAGAAACATAATATTAACCAAGAAGTGCGATTAATCAGGAGTACTACTTTGGAAAAAGTCTGGCTTAAACGTTATCCGGCAGATGTTCCGGCTGAAATTGACCCGGACCGTTTTGCATCTCTTGCGGAGATGCTTGAAAACGCTGTCGCAAATTACGCAGATCAACCCGCCTTTATCAATATGGGCGAGGTCATGACTTACCGCAAACTAGAAGAGCGTAGCCGTGCTTTTGCCGCTTATTTGCAAAATGGCTTAGGATTGAAAAAAGGTGATCGTGTCGCCTTAATGATGCCTAACTTACTGCAATATCCTATAGCGCTTTTCGGCATTCTTCGTGCCGGTATGGTAGTGGTTAATGTAAACCCACTCTACACACCAAGAGAGCTTGAACATCAGCTTAATGATAGTGGCGCCACAGCTATTGTCATTGTTTCTAACTTTGCCCATACGCTGGAAAAAATCGTCTTTAACACCAGCATTAAACACGTTATTTTAACACGTATGGGAGATCAGCTATCTCGTCCTAAAGCGACACTGGTTGATTTTGTGGTTAAATATATCAAGCGATTAGTCCCAAAATATAATTTGCCTGACGCGATATCATTTCGTCGAGCGATGCATTTAGGCTATCGAATGCAATATATTAAGCCAGAAATTACTGGAGATGATTTAGCCTTCTTACAATATACTGGTGGTACCACAGGAATTGCGAAAGGTGCGATGTTAACTCATCGTAATATGTTGGCTAATCTAGAACAAGCTAAAGCCGCTTATGTTCCTGCACTTAATGTAGGGAAAGAGCTGGTGGTAACCGCTTTACCCTTGTATCACGTCTTTGCTTTAACCGTGAACTGCTTGTTATTTATTGAAGTTGGCGGGAAAAACCTACTGATAACGAACCCTCGAGATGTTAAAGGCACTATTAAAGAGTTATCGCGTTATCCTGTCACGGCGATTACCGGGGTAAATACACTATTTAATGCTTGGCTACATAATCCTGAGTTTCGTCAACTTGATTTTTCTAAGCTCAACCTTTCTGTTGGTGGCGGAATGCCCGTACAAAGTAGTGTTGCGAAAGAGTGGGAAGAATTAACCGGTAAGCATCTATTAGAAGGTTATGGTTTAACTGAGTGTTCGCCTTTAGTAACAGGTAACCCTTATAACCTGAAAAAATACAGTGGTAGTATTGGGCTTCCTGTACCTTCAACGGAAGTAAAATTTATGGATGATGAAGGTAATGAAGTGTCTCGCACAGAAGGCGGTGAAATGTGGGTTCGTGGCCCTCAGGTCATGAAAGGCTACTGGAATCGTCCTGATGCGACAGCAGAAGTACTACATGATGGATGGGTTGCCACAGGTGATATTGCCACAATGGATGATGAAGGCTTTATCCGCATCATTGACCGTAAAAAAGATATGATCTTGGTTTCAGGATTTAATGTCTATCCTAATGAAGTTGAAGAAGTGGTTACTGCGCACCCGAAAGTTTTAGAATCAGCAGCTATTGGTGTACCGAGTAAAAGCTCGGGTGAGACTGTGAAAATCTTTGTTGTCAAAAAAGATCCCTCATTGACAGAAGATGAACTTAAAACTCATTGTCGCCGTTACTTAACGGGTTATAAAGTACCTAAGATTATTGAGTTTCGAGAAGAGCTGCCTAAGTCAAATGTTGGTAAAATTTTACGCAGAGAATTAAGAAATGAAGAAAAACAGTTGAAAACATCAACTGGATCTTGATACAACAAAGTATAACCTTTGATAAATTCGCCGGTTTATACCGGCGTTTTTGTCTTTACGAAAAAGTCATTAGACATAAAAACACAAGAGAAACCTGTTTTGAATTATCAATTTATCACGACAAACACAGCACTAGAAGATGTCTGTAAAGCAGCGTCTGAGGTATCACAAATTGCATTAGATACAGAGTTTGTCCGTATACGCACCTATTACCCACATTTGGGGCTTATCCAAATGTACGATGGTAAACAGATCTCTCTTATTGATCCCCTGACCATTACTGAGTGGACTCCTTTTGTTGAATTATTAACTAATCCCACAGTACTTAAATATTTGCATGCTGGAAGTGAAGATCTTGAAGTGTTTTCTCATCAATTTGGTTGTGTTCCGACACCCATGATAGACACCCAAGTCGTGGCCGCTTTTCTGGGCTATCCCATTTCTTGTGGTTTTGCCACCTTAGTTGAGAAATATGAACATATTGCTCTCGATAAAAGTGAATCACGAACAGATTGGCTGGCGCGCCCATTAACCGAAAAACAGTGCCAATATGCGAGTGGTGATGTGTTTTATTTGTTACCTCTAGCTAAGAAATTAATTGCACAGGCACAAGAAGCCGGTTATATGGACGCTATTGTTGATGAGTGTGAAATGATAGCCGAGCGTCGCCAAGAGACCGTATCACCAGAGCTTGCCTATCGCGATATTGGTAATGCATGGCAATTACGAGGTCAACAATTAGCATGCTTAAAAATGTTGGCAGAATGGCGTTTAAATCAAGCTAGAGCCCGTGATATGGCATTAAACTTTGTTGTAAGGGAAGAGCATTTATGGTCAGTAGCACGCTATTTACCGACCTCTCTTGCTGAATTAGATGCGCTTTCTCTATCGGGGCAAGAAATTCGTTGTCATGGCCGCCGCTTGTTGGATTTTGTTGCTAAAGCCAAACAGATCAAAGATGAAGATTGTCCTGAGCCTATTGGCAATTTAATTGAACAACCTAACTATAAAAAAGCCTTTAAAGCAATAAAAACGGTGATCCAAGAGGTAAGTGAAGGACAGCGTTATAACCCCGAGTTATTAGCCTCAAGAAGACAAATAAACCAATTGCTTAATATTCACTGGAAAATTAAAACAGGGGAGCCTGAATTGCTTTCACGCTGGCGTAAAGCATTATTAGCAGAAAAAATTACTGCAATTTTGGCGCAATATCCTTAATATCACGTTATATTAATTCAGGCTAAAGAGTAATTATTTAGCCTGAAATTTTCTCAAACCCAATATGAGTTTCTATCATCCTTCTATCATCCAATAAATAGCAACTCCAACTTATTATTAATGAATGTTTAAAATAGCAACAATATATAGCGCTATTTGCACATTTGTATTCAGCCAGTTTATATATAATTAAAAACACAGAGCCAAGCAAATATGTGATAGTTTATAGCTGGCTCTGTGGATCATTAGCTTATATCAGCGAATTAAATATGATCACTTAGGTGATTCTTCATTTTCAGGTAATGTCACATTTAATTCTAGTACGGAGATATCATCGCCTTTCTGCTCAAACTGAACAGATAGCATATCGGGATCTATCTGCACATACTTACAGATAACACCTAATAAATCTCTTTTCATATCAGGTAAATAAGCTGGCTCAGTATCGCCACGTCGACGCTCTGCTACGATAATTTGTAGGCGCTCCTTGGCAATATTTGCTGTCGACTTTTTACGCGACAGAAAAAAATCTAATAAAGCCATCTTTTACCCCCCAAAAAGGCGTTTTAGGAAGCCTTTTTTCTCTTCTTCAATAAAACGGAATGGATGTTCTTCACCTAATAAACGATTTACTGTATCTAAATAAGCTTTACCTGCATCAGATTCACTATCAAGAATAACAGGCTCACCTTGGTTTGATGAACGTAAAACGGATTGATCTTCTGGAATAACACCCAGCAGTGGAATACATAAAATTTCTAGCACATCTTCCATACTTAACATATCACCACGGCTTACTCGGCCTGGATTATAGCGTGTTAATAGAAGATGTTCTTTAATAGGATCTTCACCTCGTTCAGCGCGACGTGATTTAGAGGCTAAAATACCTAAAATACGGTCTGAGTCACGTACAGAGGAGACTTCTGGGTTGGTGGTGATAATGGCTTCATCTGCAAAATAGAGTGCCATAAGTGCGCCACTTTCAATCCCTGCAGGTGAATCACAAATAATAAAATCAAAACCCATTTCATCCAGTTCATCTAACACTTGCTCTACACCATCACGGGTTAAAGCGTCTTTATCTCTTGTTTGTGAAGCCGGGAGGATATAAAGGTTTTCTGTACGTTTATCTTTAATCAGGGCTTGATTTAAAGTAGCATCACCTTGAATAACATTAACAAAGTCATAAACGACTCTACGCTCACAACCCATAATTAGGTCAAGATTACGTAATCCGATATCAAAGTCGATAACAACCGTTTTATGCCCTTTTTGAGCGAGGCCGGTAGAAATGGCCGCGCTGGAAGTTGTTTTACCAACCCCACCTTTACCTGACGTAACAACAATAATGCGTGCCATGGAGTGATTCCTTGTCGATGCTCTAAATTAAGTTCTCGATTGTTAATTCATTCTCTTGCAAACTAAGTTGGACTGATTTGCCAACAAAATCTGTAGGAATTTGGTCGCTTAGCCAATATTGACCAGCAATGGAAACTAGTTCTGCAGATAAATGTGTACAAAAAATATGGCTCTCTTGGTCGCCTGATGCACCGGCAAGAACCCGTCCACGCAATACACCATAAATATGCACATTACCGTCTGCGATTAATTCAGCGCCAGCACTGACATTGCTTAACACGACTAAATCGCTATTTGGTGCGTAAATACGTTGCCCTGAACGCACTGGTGTATGAATGATTTTGGTTTTTTGTCGTACATTTATCGGTACTTCATTCGTTTTATCGTTATTTGCCTGAGCTGCTGGCTTAGTTATTTTACCTTCGTTTAGAATAGGTAACTGTGCGGCAATTATCGCTTCTTTTTGTTGAGCGTCATGACTACCACTAATTCCCACAACACGTAAGCCAGTCTCATCTTCTACTATTCGCCTCAGTTTTTTAAAATCAATCGTTTGATCTGCGATAGCAGAGACATTGATAACAACAGGCGCATTTTTCAGAAATTGAGGCGCTTGGGCAATTTTATCTGAAATAGCCTGACGAATAACCTTCGGTGATCCATCATTTAAATGAAGTACCGAGAGGGTAAAATTACTGCCTTTTAACTCAATGGGCGTGTTTGACATCTATCTGACTCAGTAAATTTTCTATAATCTGGCACAAAAAACCAGAGACGATATTACGAAATTATATAAGCATGTTATATTTACTAAAATATTCAGGCAAGTCGCTTATTTTAATAATTAGAGTTTAATGAAAATGATTTGTGCAATTTACCGTAGTACCAAGCGTGATCAAACTTATTTATACATCGAAAAAAAAGATGATTTCTCTCGAATTCCTGAGGAATTATTACAAAGTTTTGGTGAACCACAGTTTGCAATGTTGCTAGATCTCGCGCAAAGACAGCGTTTAGCGAATGCAGACATAGAAAAAGTCAAACAAGCGTTGACTGACCAAGGTTTTTATCTACAAGTGCCACCTCCCGTCGAAAGTATGTTAAATGCTTATTTAGATGAATTAAAAAATTCAGAAAAAACTGAATAAATCATCGAGATAAAAGGAGCATAAATGTTCAAATATTCGTTCATCGCGGTGATTGTTTCTACTGTTTTGCTATCTGCTTGTGCAGATAGCCATCAGAAGAGTGCAGAAAAAAAACCTGTAACAAGTGAAATTGCCGATATTACGACATCAGCACCGGCTCGCTGGAAACAGATTGATGTTGCCTCACTTGAACAGGCTTTTCCAAAACAGTCACGGACACCTGCACAATTTCCTGCTTATGTAGATGCTTTAAAACAAAAAGCGGCTGAATTGGGTTATAAACCTGAAACTATCAATTTTGCCTTTTCGGAAATTCACTTTATTGACAGAGTGGTGAAGTCAGACCGTAATCAGCCAGAAAAGAAAATTACTTTAGATGTGTATTTACCTCGAGTGGTGACGAAAGGACGTATCGCAGAAGGGGCGAAACTTTATCAAGCTAACCAACAAACCCTAGCGCAGATCAGCAATCAATATGGTGTGCCTGCAAATTATATTGTTGCCTTATGGGGATTAGAAAGTGGTTTTGGTCGAGTACAAGGGAAAGAAGATGTTATCTCAGCACTGGCCACATTAGCTTTTGAAGGTCGCCGTGAGGCTTTGTTTAGTCGCCAATTAATGGCCGCACTTGAGATAATCGAAAATGGACATTTACCTGTAGGCCAGCGTTTAAAAGGCTCTTGGGCAGGCGCAATGGGGCAGACACAGTTTATGCCATCTTCATTTTTGACTTACGCTGCTGATGGCAATGGTGATGGCAACATTGATATATGGAATAGCCGTGAAGATGCGTTTGCTTCAGCCGCTAATTATTTAGCAACCGAGGGATGGCAACGCGATCTCCCTTGGGGGGAACAAGTCAGTTTACCTGCTAATTTTAATCAACAGTTGGAAGGTATAAAAACAGAGCAACAAAAAACGGTCGCACAATGGAAGGCGCTAGGGGTGCAATTACCTGCTAATAGCCAATTAAGTGATGATATGAAGGTATGGCTGATAATTCCTGATGATGATTTACATAGAAGCTATTTAGTCACCCAAAATTTCCGTACTATCATGCATTGGAATAGCTCTTACTTTTTTGCTTTGAGCATTGTGACGATGGCTGATGGCGTTGCCAATAAAATAAATACACTGCCAACTCAACACTAAATCACGTTAGCAGTGACATAAAACACAGCGATTTACCTAATAAGGAAAATATTATGTATCAACATAGAGATTGGGAAGGTTCGTTGCTTGATTTTCCTGTCAATAAAGTGATTTGTGTGGGCAGTAATTATGCAAACCACATAAAAGAGATGGGCTCGGTGCGCTCTGAAGAGCCGGTTATCTTTATTAAACCAGAAACGGCGATGTGTGATATTCGCCAACCTATTGCGATCCCCAAAGAAATGGGGGCAGTGCATCATGAAATAGAGTTAGCGGTATTAATTGGTCAGCCACTGAAACAAGCCAATGAAGATAGGGTTGATCGAGCTATTGCTGGTTTTGGTGTTGGTTTAGATCTCACTTTACGTGATTTACAAAGTCAATTAAAAAAAGCGGGACAACCTTGGGAGAAAAGTAAAGCGTTTGATGGTTCAGCGCCTTTGTCGGGATTTATTCCGGTGAACTCTTTTGGTGATCCCCAAAATGTTGACTTAATGTTGAAAGTTAATGGTGAAATTCGTCAGCAAGGCAACAGTCGTGATATGCTAACGCCTGTTTTACCCCTTATCAGTTATATGTCGCGCTTTTTTACCCTTCGCCCAGGTGATGTCATTTTAACGGGAACACCAGAAGGTGTCGGTCCCTTAGCATCGGGTGATATGTTGGTATTAAGTGTCAATGAACATCAGCTGACCACACGGGTTATTTAATAATATGATGAGCAATAAGGTAATAACGTAGAGATGACACAGGCTTTTTGGCAGACAAAAACTTTGGATGAAATGAGTGATGATGAGTGGGAATCGTTATGTGACGGGTGTGGGCAGTGCTGTTTACACAAGTTAATGGATGATGATACTGATGAGATCTATTTTACTAACGTCGCTTGTAATCAGTTAAATATTAAAACCTGCCAATGCAGTAACTATGAAGATCGTTTTCGTTATGAACCTGATTGTATCAAACTCACGCGATATAATTTGCCGACGTTTGAATGGTTACCGATGACTTGTGCTTATCGCTTATTAGCAGAAGGGAAGCCTTTAGCGGATTGGCATCCCCTTATTGCAGGTAATAAAGCAAAAATGCATCAAGGTAATATTTCAGTAAGATATATTGCTGTTCCTGAAGTGGAAGTTGAGGACTGGGAAGATCATATTCTTAATCGCCCCAAAGGACGCGGTTAATATTGCGCTCTCCCTTTGTGTTACACAGAGGGAGAGTCATTATCTTATTGATTAAACGTCATTAACTGATGGCGTTGATTAAAGAATTTCTTATAGGTTAAATAGCAAGCAATAATTGTTGAAATACTGGCGGTTGCCATCAACATAAAAGTGACCATAATTTGGTATTTAACCGCTTGTAGTGGATCAACACCGGCAAAAATTAATCCAGACATCATTCCAGGTAAGCTTACAATTCCCACGGTCTTGGCTGCGTCAACGGTCGGAATTAACGACGATTTAATACTATCTCGAATAATAGCCATTGAAGCAATTTTAGGGGTTGCCCCTAAACTTAACATTTCTTGGATCTGTTGTTGATGATTTTCAAAACGTTGCCCAAGCTGATTATAACAAAGTCCGGTCGCAATCATTGCATTCCCCGCGATCATACCGGTAATAGGAATAATTTGGATAGGGGTAAAGGCAATGGCATGAGTAAAAAGTAAAATACTTAAGGTGAGCAATGCCCCTGTGGTAATAGCGACAAATGAGATAATAAAAATATCTTTAACGTATTTACTGCGTTTTTTAGCATTATAGGCAGCATTATAACAGATAAATAAGACCATTAGAAATGTAAGGATAATATGGTCGACGTCGAAAATATAAGTTAATACGTAGCCAACAATAAAGAGTTGAATTATCGCTCGGGCGGTACTCCAAATAATATCTTTCTCTAATGAAAGTTTCTCTTTTCGGCTAATAAATATAGCCACTAAGACCAGTAACAGAGAAAAAATAAGAGATTCATTACTGATTGTATGTTCGTTCATAATAATTTATTTACTCACTGCTCAATAAAGTTAAAACTAATGGGGTAATGGAAGTAAACCTAACCTTAATTGTTCATATGACTCGGTAAGTGGATCACATCATCGGCATGTTTGATTTCATTTTGATCGTGAGTTACCCATAATGCAGCGATTTTTTGCTCTTTGACGTAATGATGGATAAGCTCATTGACTTTTATTTTATTGTCTTCATCAAGAGCACTAGTAATTTCATCAAGCAATAACACTTTAGGTAAAAACTGTAGGTTACGGATAAGTGAGATACGTTGTTTTTCACCACCAGAAAGTTCATTAATACCTTTATTTAAAATCTCATTGGGCAAATTAAAGTAATCTAAATCTTTCGCTAATTTCTTCTCATCAACGGCGATTTTGCGTAGTAAATAAGGAAATTTAAGATTGTCATAAACCGTTTCACCAAATAACATCGGGGTTTGAGTACAATACGAAACTTGTTGTCGGTATTGTTCAGGAGAAAGGGTTAAGTAGTCTTTTCCGTCAAAGAAAAGTGTGCCACTTGTCGGTGATAATAAAGAGGCAATGATTTTTAATAACGTACTTTTTCCACAGCCAGAAGGGCCTGTAATCAATTTAAATTCAGAAGGTTGTAGTGAGAAAGTCACATTATCTAGAATAATTTTGCTATCGAGTTGAAAGCCAATTTTTTCCAGACATAGTAGTGCGCGATTATTGTTCATTCTGATCCTATACATCTAGAAGAGAGAAGTTATCACTATTATACAAGGTTAATTGTATAATGATCCTGTTCCATATCAGTGATCTGATAACAAGATTTAACTTAAGTATAAGAGCATAAAGGTGTGATGATAAATTGCTTTTCTCTATCACTACTATCAGTCAATCAATATTAAATAGCCAATAGGGGAAACAGAAAGATAACGCAGCATAAAAGATTAAGCATGATAAAATAGGCCTAATCATCAGCTCGTAAAATTATCTTAATATAATAAGTCAAGATAGGATGAATGTTATTTATTATATTGCGCATACCATTGCTGTATATCTTGAACGACTTTTCCGGTTAATCGCTCACCTTGTTGATTATAAAAACCATGATTTAATTTATCATATTTAATAAATGTCACATTAGGTTGCGTTATCTCTTGAGATAATTGATGGAATGCAGCCACATCTACATTGATATCATCTAATGTTTGAACAATTAATACCGGAGTTTGCGTGTTGCGCTTAATCACCTCAAGTAGATCAATAGCAAGATATTGTTGCCACCATAATTTGCTATGTTCACTAACAAATTGCTCATCACCAATTTGATTCGTTATTATTGCATTAGAGAGTTGTTGAAAGCTATTTATTGCTTCTTCCACATGCTCTTTAGGTGTTGTATTGCGTATATTGTACAGTACATCATCAAGGAAAAAACGACCACCGCCATTTAATGCGATTGCAGCGCTAATATCATGACGTTCAGCAACAACTAAATGAACCATTGTTGCGCCTTCACTTCCTCCAAGTAATACAATATTGGTGTAATTAGGGGATAATTTATCTAGCACTGCTAAATAATCAGCAAGCCTTTGGCTAGGATTATCATGCAGTTTATAGTTTTTAGGGAAATCTTCTCTTTCACCATTATCGTCAAAATAAGTCAATTGTGCTGTAATACCATACTTTTCAACCATTAAAACATCACTACTCGGTAGCCATCTACCAAAGGTTTCTTGAATAAAAGTATTATTTTTTATGCTATTACAGTCAGAACCTTGCATTAAAACTAACAGTGTTTTGTTATGTTCAGCTTGTTTATCTAGATAATAAATCAGTTCGCTATTATCTTGGCGAATCAGTTTATGTGTGCTTATTTCTGCGTAGCTTGATGTTATTGATGATACTAAGAAAGTGGTGCATAGCAACAAAGAACAAATACGCATAGAACAACCTTATTAACCAAGGGAGGGTGAGAGAGAAGAATGGCTAAATAACCCATTAAGACGGTTAATTAGCCATATCAATAAACTGAAAGTCAAGTCGTTAAGTACTTATTACTGATTAATGAATTGGAACGTAATAATCAATTTCCAGTGTTTTTGGTAGTTCCATTATGTCGCTATCTGTTTCTATACAAATGTAGTTTTCAATATCTGGCCCTAAACGACGACATAACCCCAAAGCCGGTAAAGTATAAAAGTAGATCTTGATGGCAAATTGTTTATATTCTTCTAACGTGCCTTTAAATTGGAAACGAACATAACGCCCGCCTGCAATCGCTTTTTTTCTAAAACCACGGGGTCTGGTAAAGTGATCTAAATTGTTTAGGCCAATTTCATAATCAATCTGGATCTTATCTTTACGTAATGTATTTGGTTGATAAGAAATTAACACGCTACTTTCCGTAAAGTTTTTATCTGTGTACAACAAAAAATCATTCCAAAACTGATGACGAATATCTTCATGTAGCTTGCCAATATCCTCGATAGAGCAAAAGTATTGGTATTGAATAACATAAAGAAAGCTTTCAGGTAGCTCGATAATATTTGGAATAGGGAGGTCGGTAACTTCAAAATTGATGGGGGGCTGAAAATTGTCGCTACACAACACATCAACTTTACGGTATTCCGAAGGAGTAACGCCAAAAACAGCTTTAAAGCGGCGTGTAAAAGATTGCTGCGAATCAAATTGATAGCGTAGTGCGATAGTTAATACCGGAAGTTTAGTTAAGCGCAATTCAGTGGCGGCTTTGGTCAGTCGTCTACCACGAATATAAGAGGCTAATGTTAAGCCCGTTGCTTGCTTAAACACCCGTTGTAAATGCCATTTTGTATAACCTGATTTTATCGCAACATCATCAAGTAATAACGGCTTTTCTAGATTTACCTCGATCCAGAGCAGAAGTTCTTTAATCACTTCTATATTAAACGAAGATAAAGAATTGGAAGGGATAAGTCCATTGAACTGAGATGACATGATGATTTCCTGAAAAGATATTTTGTTCAGTTTACACAAAACTGATACCCATATATTATTACATACTTATGGTATGTTTTATGGGTTTTTTATCATGAAATTAAAATCACGGCAACAAGAGAATTCAGAACAAACACGCTTAGCTTTACTTGAAGCTGGACAATATCTCTTTGTAAATCAATGCTATTATGATGTTTCCATTGATGAAATATCACGTTATGCAAGGGTTACTAAAGGGGCGTTTTATCATCACTTTAGTAATAAAAAAGCCCTTTTGAGAGAGTGTTATTTACTGCAAGTTAAGCATGCTGTTCAAAAATTAGATGAAGTGCCTACTTATGATGATAAATGGCAAGAGCTAACGGCGCTCTTCTCTCTTTGTGTTGACCATATTTATCAGTGTAAAAACGAGTTAATTCCCTTACAAGAAGTTATCTCGGTATTAGGTTGGAAAGAGTGGGAAGAGATTGACGCCAACATTCTTATTCCTCGTATCCAACACTGTGTTGATATTCTCTTTGCTGAAAAACAGATCTGTGCTTATTCACCGGCTATTGTGGTGAATTTAATTTATGGTTTTATTACTCATATTGCTATCAATCTAAAAAATGAAGCGTCATTGCCGAAAGAGGCATGTAGTGATTTTAAAGCTATTTTTGCTGATTTTTTAATCGGGGTAAAACAAGCATCACCACAGCGTCATCAACATAGGGTATAAAGAGGTATTAAAATACCTCTAAGCATTGTGCAAAAGATTAACAATCAACAAATAATTCTGTTCAATTATCACTGTATTATTGAATAGCAAAACATAGCGATTCAATAAAGAGATAAGTTTAATTGAACTAACTAAAAAATAATTAAAAATAGAATAAGTAATCTTTCTTAATATCGTTAATCTATTTGAGTTAAATAACCTAATGTCCACAGTATTAAGCAATAGCATTATTTTTTAAGAAAGTAACAACAATTCTTTCTGTTTAAATAAAAAAGTATGATTAGTTTAATTTATAAAATAAATACTGATATTGTATGATAAATTGGTCATGCTTTAAAATTTATCCTGTTCATTCTAAAAGATAATTAATCATTTAATTTTTTATCAATCAAATCATAATGCTAATGGAATATTATGTAACGAATTGCTTAGTGGACAGTGAAATGAAATGTTTATTTCAAAAATAAAAAATAGATTTCACTATGCTCTAAAGTTTTTGATAAAAATGACCGACATTATCAATGTGAGCAGTCTCTTACCTGTCTCTATAATCTAAAAAATAATCTTTAATTTATTTTGTTAACACTAGGGAATGCACTCTTTTTTACTAAAGAGTGCATTCTGATATCTTACAAATATACAGAAAAATCAAAGCTGTATATTTTGCTGGAATATGATTATGTTTAAAAACATCAGTATAGAAAAAACCGTTAAAGTTATGCTGGCTATTTTATTTGTACTTATTATGAGCATTATTTACTTTAGTTATGATGCTTCAACACGCTCTTATCATAACTTTGTTTCATCAAATAACTTAAGTCAGCAAATGTTGCTGATGGGAAAAGCGCGTTATCAAATGGCGGTGATCAGAGCGAATATTAATGGCTTGGATGGGCAGTTAAGAGTGAATGAAAAACCTTCTGCTAAATACCTTCATCAAACTCAAGAATATATAAAAATCACCCGTGAAGAGATCCACCGTTGGGCGGATGCTGAAAAGTTAACCATGGAAGGGCGTCAGGTTGCTGATGATATGACGAAACGCTTTGATGAGCTTTTAGATATATTTACCGATGCCTTAGCTAAATTACGTAAAGGACAATTGACTACGCACTCTGCTAGTCAAAAAATGGATGAACTCAACGAGATCACCATGACATATTATGCCGTCGCCAATGGTATTGAGAATAATTATATTGATATTGCGAAAACCTCACAACAGCGCATTATGCTAATGGCGTTAGTCACAGCGATTATTGTCATTATGCTCTTTATCATTATCTTACGTTGGTTCTCTCATAGCTTTATCGGCAATATTAAAGTGCTTATTAATATTTTTAGTAAAATGAGCCAAGGCGATTTAAGTATGCGAGTGGAAAATCACGGTAACAATGAATTTGGTAAGCTATTTAATGAAATGAATAAAATGAAAGTTTCATTAAGTCAAATGATTGCTTCGGTAAAAAATGCAGTAAACACCATTAGCGTCAGTGCAAGTGAAATAGCAACAGGTAATACTGACCTCTCCTCACGTACTGAAGAGCAGGCTAGTGCGCTACAACAAACCGTTGCAAGCATGGAGCAAATCAAAACCACGGTTGAAAAAAATGCCGATAACTCACGCCAAGCTAGCCAGTTGGCATTAAGAGCGACAACGTCAGCACAAAACGGCGAAAAGGTGATGGATAATGTTATCGAAACCATGTCATCGATTTCTGAAAGTGCGAAAAAGATCTCAGATATTAATGACATCATTAACAGTATTGCCAATCAAACCAATATTCTCTCATTGAATGCCGCGGTTGAAGCGGCTAGAGCGGGTGAACAAGGTCGCGGATTTACCGTTGTTGCAGCCGAAGTGCGTAACTTAGCCAGTCGTAGTGCAGAGGCAGCCAAAGAGATCAATGAACTTATTACCCATTCGGTAAATAAAGTACAGGTTGGATCACAACAAGTGACCGAAGCAGGACGCTCCATGTCGGAAATTGTGACCACCATTAGTCAAGTTAATGATTTTATGCAACAGATTGCCTTAGCCTCTAATGAACAAAGTATGGGGATTAATCAAATTGCTATGGCCGTAAGTGAGATGGATACCGTGACTCAACAAAATGCGGCACTTGTGGAAGAGTCTGCCACTATTACTGCCAATATAGATGATGAAGCTCATCAGCTTGCCAACTTAGTCTCTCAATTTAAAGTGGATGAGAAAGAAAATACTAGGCATGCATAAAAGGGTTGGTTTGCGCTTGATAAAAATGTACCTAAGAAGATAAATATGTTGTTAATTCATTAACCAAGACGAATAAGATAAAACCCCTTTAGCCACTCAAAGGTGACTAACAGGGGTTTTTTAGAGACTTAGGCTTTCACTTCGTTAGATGATGTTATACCTGCAGCAACCTCTTTAATATTGTGCAATGTCGTTTCACTAATACTAATTAACGCTTCTTCAGTTAAGAATGCTTGGTGCCCGGTAAACAATACGTTATGGCAAGAGGAAAGGCGACGGAACACGTCATCTTGAATAACATCATTTGATTTATCTTCAAAAAATAAATCGCGCTCATTTTCGTAGACATCCATGCCTAATGCGCCAATTTTACCTTGTTTTAAGGCATTAATGGCAGCTGCAGAATCAATTAAGGCCCCACGGCTAGTGTTGATGATCATTACGCCATCTTTCATTTGCGAAAAAGCACTTTCATTTAATAAATGATGATTTTCTGCGGTTAATGGGCAATGCAACGAAATAACATGTGAATTTGCGTAAAGAGTCGCTAAGTCAACATATTCCGCACCCAAATCTAATACAGCTTGGTTTGGATAAGGATCATAGGCCAATAGCTTCATACCAAAGCCTTTTAGTATGCGTAAAGTCGCTAGACCAATTTTCCCCGTGCCGATAATCCCAGCAGTGCGATTATGCATATTAAAGCCAGTTAAGCCTTCTAAGGAAAAGTTTGCATCACGGGTACGCTGGTAGGCTCTGTGAATACGACGATTTAACGAGAGCATCATCCCAACAGTATGCTCAGCAATCGCTTCTGGGGAATAAGCCGGCACACGCACTACGGTGATCCCTAATTCGGCCGCCGCCTTAAGGTCAACATTATTAAATCCCGCACAACGCAGTGCAAGGATACGGATGTTGAGACTGGCAAGCTCTTGTAATACCGCACGATTAGCATCATCATTAACAAAGATACAGACTGCATCTGCGCCGACGGCATTTTTTGCTGTTTGTTCAGTCAAATTAAAGTCAAAATATTCGATATCATAATGATATCCATTATGCTGATTGACCCATTCCATGTGTTTGCGGTCATAATGTTTAGTACTATAGGAAACAATTTTCATCCTGTACTCGCTTATTATCGATTAAAATTTATTTTGAGAGTGAGAAAACAAGAATTATCTAACCCCAATAGAGAAGCATTTAATACTATTATTATAAACAATTTAATGGGTAAAGTGGATGTTCGGAATGTGGTTAATGTGATCAAAAGGAAAATGAGGTGTTGTTAAAGAAAACAATCAAATGGACAGGGATGATACTACTGGGTGTCGGTGCAGTTAGCACGACCTTGTGGCTCACCATTCCACGTTGGTTACCTGTTGTGGCTAAAAGCTATTTACCTGAAGGTGTTTCACTCTCTTTAACACAACCTAGGTTACAACAATGGGGTGTTTTTATTGATGATATCGCATTAAAAAGTGATAGCTGTACCTTGGCTAATGTGCAGCAATTTACGTTTAACTATCAAAAACAGCAAATTGATAGCCTATCATTTAATAGTCAACAACTTACTATTAACGAAGGGTGTTTTTCACAATTATCTTTTGCAGATAAAAAAGAAACCGCAACAGTTCCTCTCGATATTCATGCGTTATTAGCTACTATTCCTCACTTATCGGTTAATATCAATCATGTTTCTTTAATAGATAATCAGCGTTATAACGGCCATTTTCAGCTTAAAAGTGATACAAATGGGCGATTAATCAGCTATCAGGGAGATAATACGCAGATACAAGCGCTGATCCGTGATAATCAATGGTTAGATATTAAACAATTAAAGATTAATTTACCTGACGATAATCAGATAGAGCTGGCGGCTGAAATCGCGTTACCCCTTAATGTTGATTCATTACCAGAAAATGGTTCTATCAGCACAACATTGTTAACATCCCATTATGCTTACCCATTAGTCTTTATTGCTCAATGGCAAGGGAATAGCGGTACCATTTCTATTGCTGAACAAGGTGGAGGGCAAGCATTAGCTGTGTTGCCTTGGAATGTAACTGCAGAAAATATCACGATAGAAAAAGGGCGTTGGGAATGGTTTGGGTTTGATCAACCCTTACGTGGTGGTGTGAATATCAACATTGCCCAGTGGCAGCAAGGATTAACGGGATTACGCTTAACTGCGCGCTTAAATGTTATGACGCAAGGGCATGCAGGAAAAGGGAATTTAGTGATAACGATACCTGAAACGGCGATTAACTGGTTAGATGCTGATATACCTATTCAATTGACAGGAATTGTAAATAAAGATCTCATGCAAGCCAGTGCACAACTTCCCGTTAAAGTGACTGGTATGTTGACAGATCCTACTATCGAATTTCAGCCCGGTTCACTATTACGCTTTAAAGGACAACTAACAGAAACGCTGACGGTAAAAGATGCTCGTTTACCACTGGCTGGCTCAACATTATCTTCCAAAGGATTTAATGGTCACCTAAATGCGATTGTGTTAGCTGAAGATGCTATTTGGGGAGATTATCGAGTCCATTTTGCTGGACGTTCGACTGATTTCTTACCTGATCAAGGCAATTGGCAATGGCGTTATTGGGGAGAGGGCAATTTATTGCCATTAAAAGCGCGTTGGGATATCGCTGGAACTGGCTCTTGGGTAGATAACATGGTGAGTTTTGAGACATTAAATACCGGATTTGATGTTTTAACTTACCAGCATACCAGTATGTTAGCCCCCAGATTGACGCTCTTAACGCCATTTCGTTGGTTAAGAGACGATAAAAACCCATTATTTGAAGGAAAATTGAAGTTAACCAGTCAACGAATCGATTTTCCTGCGGGGGGATCCTTAGATAGAGCTGACTTTATTGCCAGTGTAAAAGGTCAATCTCCTTTTCGTTTTAATATGAAAGGCGAGCTCAATGCCAAGCCAAATATTGGACCGATAACGATTAATACACGTTGGGATGGTGAAAGGCTAAGAGGGCAGATGCGTTGGCCTGCACAACCAATCAATGCCTTTCAATCTTTATTGCCAGAAAAATTAGGCATCACATTAGATAATGGCGAATTTTATACTCAAGCTGACTTTTCTATTGCCCCTCAACAAGGTTTAGTTGCTGGTGGACATTTAGTAGTTAAACAAGGCAGCATGTGGCTAAAAGATGGCGTATTAGAAGGACTCGATTTTATTTTACCTTGGCGTTTAAACGGTGATGAATGGCAACTAGGTGTAAAGCAGCCAGTGCAATTACGCATTAAGCGCGTCAACAACTTATTTGAAATGACAGATATTACCGCCGATCTGCAAGGATTTTACCCTATTACAGAAGCAAAACCTTTAGTTTTATCTAATGTCAAGGTTGCCATGCTTGATGGCACTATTTCTATGGCAAAATTAGCATTACCACAGCATGAAGCGGCGATTATCTCATTAGATAATCTAGAGTTAAGTCGGCTTTTCACTTTATTGAAGGTGACCCAATTTGCCGCATCAGGTAAAGTAAGTGGCGAATTACCTTTCTTTATCAATAACAATCAGTGGATAGTGAAAGATGGGTGGCTGGCTAATTCATCGTACTTAACCCTCAGGCTTGATAAAGATTTTGTTGACTCTATTGATGATAGCAATATGACAGCCGGTGTCGCTATGGCATGGTTACGATATTTAGAGATTAGCCGCTCTTGGACGCGGGTTAATTTAAGCAACCTAGGTGAATTAGTGCTTGAAGCGGAAATCCAAGGGAAAAATCCATTGGAAGACAAACGGCGACAAGTAAATCTTAATTATCGCCATCAAGAAAATATTTTTCAGTTATGGCGCAGCTTGCGATTTGGTTCGCAATTGGAAGAGTGGTTAGAAAAGAGCCTATCCGATTTAGGGAGTGAGTCAGAATGATGTTATTATTTTTAAAAAGACTATTTTTATTTGTTATTTTCACTATCGGCATATCAGCACTCACTGGATGTATTCGATTAGAGGTTGCTACCCCGGAAAAACCGATAAACATTAATATGAACGTTAAGATTGAACATGAAATTAATGTCAAAATAGATCGCCAAGTTGAAGACTTGCTGAAAAACAATAGTGCTATATTCTAACGCTGGGGTGAATAATGAATTATAAAAAATATCTCTTTAGTTTTGCATTAATCACAGCATTGATTAGTTCAAATGCCGTTGCTTTAACACTTGATGAGGCGCGCGCGCAAGGCTTAGTAGGGGAAACTTTTAGTGGTTATGTTGAGTTAGTACAACCAAACCATAAGCAAGCTCAAATATTGGTGAATGAAATCAATCAAGCCAGAAAAGCCAAATATGCTGAAATTGCTAAAACCAATCAAGTGACTCCTGAATCTGTTGCCCGTTTAGCGGGTGAAAAATTAGTGGCAAGAGCCAATTCAGGTGAGTTTGTTAAAGGAATTAATGGGCAGTGGGTTAAGAAATAATATCCACTACCCAAGTAGCGATAAAAGAGAGACTAAATTATTCTCATAGCGTTGATATAGTGATAATACTTATTATCACTACAGTACTCTGTTTTCTACACCCGCAAATTCATTATCATTTTCAACAATCTGATCTTTTGCTTCCACAATGAACGTAATACGAGAAGATATATACCCTGGCTTTGCGCGAAGATTATCTTTTTTGACATAATTTATAAAGAAATTAAAATAAGCAGTACCACTTTCATCAATAGTTTTAGTGAATGTATTTTTCTGATTTAAATCAATAGGATTATTTTCATCATCAATTAATTGGAATGTCACATTATCACTTGCTTCAGAGCCTGTTACATCGTTGATAAGGTAACCATTATTAAAATCAATATTTGTATTATCAATACGTAAAGTTATTTTAGTATTCTTTTCTGAACAAAGACTAAAAACTATAGCAATTCTTTTAGAATATCTGTCATTAGCTAAGGTTCCTGCATAATTGCTAGGGAAAGAATCAGGACGTATACTTCTAACTTTAGTGCTATTAGGTATGTCAAAGCTACAACTTATTGGCGCTGGTAAACTACCTCTTCTATTATCAGATAAAGCAATAAAAGGGAAGTATAGTAATAGTAGAGGAATTAAAAATGTTATATTTATTGATTTCATAGAAACACCTTACATAAATATTCAAGAATAAAAATTATTCATTATTGGCAATAAATTTGTTTCTTAATAATTGAATTATTTTTACTTTCATTTTTTACGTTATAATGGAAGAAACATTGTTGCTCCTCTGTATCTCCCCATTTTACTTGTACCGTTCCGCTTTCTTTTATTCCGGAGAGGAATATTCTATTGTGGTCATAGACAGAATCACTAGAAATGAGATTATTATTATCATCAAATGCCATTACATTGGCAGCAAAAGGAATTGGTGTATTTGAGGTAAATAAAACATTATAGCCCCTATTTATAGGGAAATTGATTTTTGCTACCGCTCCTAAAGTAGGTACGATGATTTTACTTTGAGTTTTAGTATTACTAAACTCAGGTAACGAATTTATGTTTAGTCCAATAGTATTTTTACGATATGGCATGATGTGCGGTAATATTAAATTACCGTTATTGTCTGTAATGGCTTGTGAAGAACGATTAGTTTTAATTCCGGCAATGCCATTCGTATTTACAATAGCAAAAGTATTACCTAAGTCAGGTGCCAAAGTTACTCCACTTTGATGTAACACTATTGCACCATTAATCCCTAATCTTAAATTGGTTTTATTATTAGACGATTTAGTTGTATTAATAGAATAAGATTGATATCTCCCCTTATACTGAGTATTTACTGAAGTATGATAGCCAGCATTTGGGTGGCTAAAATCCCGTCGGTAATTAATAGAATAGCCTAAGCGATAGTGTTCTAATAAACTTCCACCTATAGTCGTACTATTTATATAACCTTTATTGTTTGGATGATAATCAAATTGATTGCTTACCCAATGATAGGATTGAGAGCTATTTGTTAGTGGAATATTAAAATTTAAAGAAAAATGATTGTCATTATAATATTTTTCATTTTTATATTGATATTTTATACTATAATTCATTTTTTTTTATAGAAGATGATAGAGAAGTATTGATTGTAAAGTCATTTTTTCTTTTGGCATAAGAATTTTGATGATAACCAATAGAAAATGTCCCGAAAGATTTAATCGGTTGAAAGAGAGAAATTGTATAGCTATTTTTTATGTTGTCTGTTTGACTTTTTCTAATGCTAACACTATCAGATTTTATTGATTGATAATGGCTAGAAGATATATTTAAAGAAGTACCAATATTGCTCCATCGTTTATTATAGCGCAACTGGTATTTTAATAGATTATTGTGTTCAAAATAACTAATATCACTGGCTACTCCCCCCCAGCGTCCTAAATCTAATGATAATCCTTGAAAAGAAAGTATTGCTATTCAGCTTCTTTCTAATTGCACCATAAGCGGTTATTTTTTGATTAATACCATAGGAGAACTCACCCAGTAAAAAAATAGGGTTATTATTTTGATTATTAAACTGGTTATATCTATCATAAGAATATCCAGAAATAAAATTATATTGATAACGACCTTTTTTTAATTGGTTTGGCATTGTAGTAAAGTAATGAGTGCTTTTTCTTATACGTCCATCTGCTTCTTTTATTTCTAATACCAATTCATTGCTACCTATAACAGGTAGATCGTTTAAAATAAAAGGCCCAGGAGGAACAATAGTTTCATAAATGGTTCTTCCTTGTTGTTTCACTTTAATTTCAGCATGAGATTCTGCAATCTCTTCTATGATAGGACTATTCATATAGAGATCATTACCAGAGAGCAAATTACTAGATATAAGTTGAAATCCAATTAATTTATCTGTTGATAACATTCTACTGGTTGGTCGAAATTCCCCCACATTAAGCGTTGCCAACAGCGTATTTAATTGATGATAAGCATATAATGAGTATAGCTTAAATTGCTGTTGCTTATCCGTATGATGATAATAACTTTTACTACGTACTCGCCAAGCACCTAAGTTAGCACCTGAGTTAAAACTGATTTTGTGTTCTATCTTATTTTGATTGTTATATTTGCCAAAATAAGAATATGAGCTAAACAAAGCAGGGACACCATCATCCCATAAAACTTGGCTAGCAAGCATATTTTTTTTATTATCTAAGGCTTTTTGTGGAATAGTTAAATATAATGATTGCGAGGAGAAATTATATTTAAAATCAATATTGTAATCGCTTAATAACAAATCCGAATTTAAATCAACAGGAATATTATAAAAAGATGGGTCAATATTTAAACGAATTAAATCATTAACATTAATCCTTGGTGTTAATATACCGTCTTTATTTTCATAATATAAAATAATGGTTTCTTTTTTATTTTCGTTGATATAAATATTTGTTGAGTAATAACCATCAGGATGTTCATTATTTAATAACTTGCCGATGGTTTTATTATCAATATTTGACAATACACTTTTATATAGAGAATGAATATTATTGTTAGCAATAGAAAAGAAAGGGTATGCATTTAATATCAATAGCAAAGATGTTTTTAGTCTAAAACTTATCTTACTCATAAATAAGTTCCTTTGGGGTTGCAATGATAGTCTGCTCATACTCATCGACTCTCTTCCAATGTACTTTTTTATCTTTAATATTTTTAGTTATTTTTTTATTTTTTATACTGTAATTTTTAAATGGCGATAGGGTTATTCGCTCATTTAATATATCAATGTTATCTACCTTTGCTTCTGCTATGGTAATAAAATAAGGAGTGGGGTTGTTTATTTTAATAAAATTTTCATCATTAATAAAAAAATTAATATCTTTATTATCACTTTTGTTAATAATATTGCTAGGTGTATAGAAAAGATTATATATTGAGTTTAAAGAGATAAGAAGCAAGTTTTTATCAGCCATCTCATCATCTATAACTGGAACTACTTTTATATTTACTCTATATACAGATTCTTGGTTGATTTCTTTTATATCATCCGTTTTGATAATTTTTAATGTAAAATTTTCATTGGGTGCTAATCTTATTAAACTAGGAGAAATGATAAATGGTGCCTCACTATTATCTTCTTTGTTATAGTGTGATACCCAACTTTGAATAATATAGGTTTTTTGTTCGCTTTTATTTCTTATGTCAAATAGAATTTCCTTATCTTGTTCTTTATAAAAAAATCTATCCTTATTAATTTGAATAGAAGCATAACATGAGAATGTAAAGACAAATGATATTATATAAACAATATATTTTTTAATCATATGTTTTTTAATTAACCATTAGTTAAGTTATTTATTATATTAATCCATAAATAAAAAGCCGGTATTTCCCCGGCTTTATATTGGGTTAAAAATTAAAGCAGAATTATATTTAATTTTGGCCTTTTTTATTGGATATCATCAGTGACGTAAGCATCAAGAGATAAGGCTGCATTGAAAGCACCTGCGGTAACAGCATCATCAATCGATTCTGGTCTATCATATTTTAATAAAAATTCTAAGCTACCACGTTCACCGGCAACCTCCGAAGAAAATGTACGTTGTTCTCGCTCACCATTAAGTGGAACAAGTTCACCTGTAGAACGCAATAATGCTACTCGAGCATTGGTATCATTTTCTGTCGAACCAGTATTCATTAAATGACTAGTGTTTTGTTGTGCAAAAACTACTTTGACTTTTCTATCTCTTGCTTGATTAGTACAGCCAGAAAAATCCACACTAAATCGTTTCACAGGAGTAAGTAGTAAAGAATCAACGTAAGCATCATCGAATTGAATTGGAGCAATATCTTGAACGACACAAGTTAGTTTCTCGTCAATTACTCTGCCTTGGATATCTATATTATAACCACCAAGGTGAATCTGTTGTGCAATAGCTTGTGTTGATAAAGCAAGTGTAGATAGAATTAATAGTGAAAATAATGATTTTTTCATTTTAAAGTCCATTTAAGTATTAATTGTAGTTACAAATTTGCTCATAATTAAGAGCAAGATAATAATATTTTTTTACGTGAAATTTGACAAGTTATATATAATTATGATTAGTATTATTTTGTTAAATGATTAGCGAAATATGTTTTTTGTGTTTGGTTGGTTAGATTTAAATTTTAACTTATAGGTAAAAGGTGAAAGGTTTATCTGTTGAAGGTTTTTTTTAAAAAAAATAGAGGTTTTATTTGTGTAATTATATTTATAAAAAATAGCACCTTGATTAAAGGTGCCATTAGATATATTTTTATTTTATCATTATTTCTTTATTAATAATTAAATCTATTTCTTTTTGTACTTGAACATGTGACTGTTGTGCATATTCTTCGCCTAGCGCAGTATCCTAGGTTAGAATAAACTGTACATTATTAATACCAATAAATGATAAAAATTGTGTTAGATATG